>Ga0210406_10000090_pt1 | contig 138032 bp, 118 predicted proteins | sample IncBWC30MmetaG_FD_155454 | JGI IMG/M metagenome (GOLD analysis project Ga0210406, IMG submission 155454) | Forest soil microbial communities from Barre Woods Harvard Forest LTER site, Petersham, Massachusetts, United States - Inc-BW-C-30-M | ecosystem: Environmental > Terrestrial > Soil >... | reverse complement strand
GGCCCCACGACTCCGAGAAGAGCAAAAGGGCCGGCACTCTCGGGCCAGTGTCCCGTAATAGGAATCCGCCCAGGAGTGGGCTTCAATCCGCAGATGCCGCTGAAGTGTGCCGGGACGCGAATCGAGCCGCCTCCGTCGCTTCCAATGCCGGCAGCACACAAGCCCGCAGCGACAGCCGCAGCCTCCCCTCCGCTTGAGCCGCCGGGAGTGCGCTCAGGCGCCCAAGGACTATTTGTGCGTCCATATAGGGGGTTCTCCGTGTGATATGCCATGAGCATCTCGGGGACATTGGTGTTGCCGAGAACAATTGCTCCGGCTCTCTTCAGCCGTTGAACGAGCACTGCATCTTTCTTAGCAATGAGTCCGGCACGAGTGCGACTTCCGCACTCAAACTTCAATCCCTCGACAGCAATCGAGCTCTTGATGCTGACAGGAATCCCGTGTAGCGGACCAAGAACGTCTCCGCGGTGCGCGGCTTTCTCGGCCGTTTGAGCTTCCATGAGAGCCTGGTCGGCTCGCAGTTCAATGAAAGCGTTCAGTTTTGGATTGAGGCGCTCGATTCGAGCCAAGTGCGCGTTCACGACGTCCACCGGCGAGATCTGACGGGAGCGGACCAGCTCCACCATTCGACTAGCGGGCAGTTGGTGAAGGTCCATTGAGATGAACTACTGCAGGAAGTTTCGGATCAGCTTGGCGCCGTCTGGCGTGAGCACGCTCTCAGGATGAAACTGCACGCCTTCTACGGGAAGTTCTCGATGACGTAGTCCCATGATCACGGTCTTGCCGTTTTCCTCGCTGCGCGCGGAAATCTCGAGCTCCTTCGGCAGGCTTTTTTCCTCCACGATCAGGGAGTGATAACGATTGGCGACCATGGGCGAATTGACTCCGCGGAAGATGGTACGGCCGTCATGCTCTACCATGCTGGTCTTGCCATGCATGATGCGATCCGAGCGAATGACCACTCCGCCAAACGCGGCGCCGATGGCCTGATGTCCAAGGCACACGCCGAGGATTGGAATCTTGCCGGCGAAATGGCGAATTAGCTCGAGGGAGATACCGGCTTCGTTAGGAGTGCACGGTCCAGGTGAAAGCACGATCTTGCGTGGAGCCATCTGCTGGATCTCGTCCAGGGTGACTTGGTCGTTCCGGCGGACCTGCACGTCTTCTCCTGTCTCCCCAATGTACTGGACGAGATTGAAGGTGAAGGAATCGTAGTTGTCGAGCACGAAGATCATGATCAACTTGTAAGCGGCTAGCTCCTAAGCTTCTGAGCAATTCTTCCCAAGCTTATGATTCTAGTTTTCCAAAGCTTAGCAGCTCCAAAGCTTAGCAGCTCAGAAGCTTAGCAGCTCAGAAGCTATTCGTAATTCCTCGCCATCCCGACTGCTCGCAGCAGAGCTTTGGCTTTGTTGAGGCATTCCTGGTATTCCGTTTCGGGAACTGAGTCGGCTACGATTCCGGCGCCCGCTTGTACGTAAGCGCGCCGCCCTTGGACAAACATGGTGCGGATGGCAATGCACGAATCCAGATTGCCGGCGAAATCGGCATACAAAATAGCACCGCCGTAGATTCCACGGCGGACGGGCTCAAGTTCTTCGATGATCTCCATCGCCCGTACCTTGGGAGCTCCACTGAGCGTGCCCGCTGGAAATGCCGCAGCAAAGGCGTCAATGGCATGAAATTCTGGGCGCAACTTGCTCTCGATCGCCGAGACCAGGTGCATCACGTGTGAATAGCGCTCGACAAACATGAAGTCCTTTACCTGCACCGAGCCATACTCGCTGACACGCCCCAGATCATTGCGTCCAAGATCCACAAGCATCACGTGCTCGGCGCGCTCCTTTTCGTCTTCACGCAGCTCCTGCTCCCAGCGGCGATCTTCTTCCGGGTCAGCACTGCGCGGACGTGTTCCCGCTATGGGACGGTACTCCAGCTTCCGGCCGCTCACGCGCACAAGCATCTCGGGAGAGGACCCCAGTACTTGAAAATTGCGTGTCTGCAGAAAGTACAGATACGGTGAGGGGTTAATCATGCGCAGTGCGCGATAGATCTCGAACGCAGGCACACCGGGTTCAAGTTCCATGCGCTGAGAGAGGACGATCTGAAAAGCATCTCCTGCGCCAATGTATTCCTTAGCCTTCAAGATGCTCTTGAGGAACGCACTGCGTCCGGTGGTTTCTTTCAGCTTATAGCCCTCTTTACGCGGACGGACTCTGGGTGGAGAAGCTCCGCGCGCGAGCTTGCGCTCCAGGCCTGCGATGTCCTTCACCGCGCGTTCGTATGCTTGTTTTGGCTGTTCGTCGCGAACGTTTGCGACGGCGATGATGTGAATCTGCTTGCGCAGGTGATCGAACGCGAGTACGCGATCGAAGAACATCAGGAAGGAATCGGGAGCCTTGAGATCGTCACGCGCCTTTTCAGGAAGTTTCTCGAGCTGGCGCACGGCATCGTAGGCGATGAATCCGACGGCTCCGCAATTGAATGGGGGTAGGTCAGGCAATGCCGCGGGCTGATGTTCGCGCAGCAGCCGCGCCAGAACATCGAACAGTTTTCCTTTGCTGCGTTCGACAGTTCGTCCCCTTCGAATCGTGATCTGTTCATTGCGGCTCTCGAGGACCATATAGGGACGAACCCCGAGAAACGTGTAGCGTCCAATCCTCTCTCCACCCTCAACTGACTCCAACAGAAACGCCTCCTGCTCTCCTGTAGAAATGCCGAGGAAAGCGGAAACCGGAGTCAGCAGATCTGCCATCACCGTCTTGACGACGGGAACCAGAGTGGCGGTCCGCGCGAGATCTTGGAATTCCTTGAGTTGTGGTCGGAGCATCAACAGAGAAAAGAGCAAATTATACGTGGCATGGAAATAACTGGGGTAGTATGGCTGCAACCTTCAAAAGGCTTTTTAGAGCTTTATGAGCCCCAGGACAGAAGCGAACCTCGGCTCAATCTTCGCCGCCGCCGGCGTAGGTTGGGCCGTTTATTACGGCACTTACGTTGCGCACGACATCGCGCAAGGTTTCACTGCCGTGTATCTCAAGTCGGGGCCACTCGAGGTAAGCGCAATCGGCATCCTTATTTGGTTGCATGCCAAGTGGCGAAGTGCAACGCGCGTCGACAAGTGACGCAACCCGAACAACCCACGAATGCTCCATAGCGGCTTGGCTTGGCTACGGCTCGCCTGCTGCGACCTTCAGTTCATTGACTTCTGGCTCAACGGTTGTCCCCTCAGGCTGGCCGGACGCCGCGAGCTTGGCCAGAATCCTTTCCGAGTTCAGCAGTGTGCGTCCGAGAGAACTGTTATACCCGCTCCATTCGGCATCGGAATCGCGCTCGAAATGAGCGCGCATGCTTTCCATTTTTGAATCCAGGTCGTCGAGATAATGCAGCATCAGAGCCTCGGGAAACATGGGCAGCTTAGGCGAACCAAATTCGTACTTGCCGTGATGACTGATGATGAGGTGCTCAATAAGTACTTTCAGTTCGGCCGGGAATCCGGGAACGAGAGCGATCTTCTCGTGCAGCATCTCGAGTTCAATAATCATGTGCCCCAAGAGTTGGCCCCTGGTCGTATACGAGAATGAGCGCTGGTAGTTCAGTTCGTAGATCTTCCCGATGTCGTGAAGAAATGCACCTGTGAGCAGCAGGTCGCGGTTAATTTGCGGATAGAGAGGCGCTACGCTGTCACACAATTTCACTAGAGATACGACATGCTCGAGCAGTCCCCCAATGAAAGCATGATGCAGTGACTTCGCAGCCGGTGCCTGGCGATACGCTTCGGCGATCTGCGGATCGCCCATAAAGGCCTCGAGCAGCAATCTCAAATGTTCGTTGCTGAAGCTCGCTGCGTACGCGCCGAGATTGCGCCAGAGTTCATCAACGTCCTTTTTTGTCTTGGGGAGATAATCGGAGTATTCGATCTCCGCGTCTTCCATTCTCCGCAACTTGTGAATCGTTAGCTGATAGCGGCTTGAATACTTGTTAATTAGGCCGCGAACCTTTACGAAGTCGTCCTGTTCGAATTTGTCGACCGCATCATTGACGTTGTCCCACATTTTGGCGTCAATTTGGCCGGAGCGGTCGCAAAGAGTGAGCGCCAAATAAATCTCTCCGCTCTTCTTAGGCTTAATTTGCTTGGATGAAACGAGGAACGATGAGGTGATGACCTGGTTTTCCTGGCTGGCTGCGTCTTTGACGAAGAACTGCTTCATGAATTCGGTTACCCGACGAAGCGATTCTACTTCAGAAACCGCAATAGGCAACTAGCAATAGGCAACGGGCCTAAACTTGCCTTGAGGACGCTTTGGATTTGCCTATTGCTTATCGCGTGCTCACAATATCCCGAGCTTCTTTTTCTTCTTTGCTTTCTTCGCCTGGCTTGTGTCGGAGGCGGAAGCCGTGGTGTAAATCGGCTTCGTCTGGTTCGGACTGGCACCCGTGTCCGTGAAACCAGGTTTGATATCTATGTAAGCCTCTTCACGAAGCTTCGTAAGGTATGTCCGCAAAGCTGGCTGCAACTTTTGGTAGTAAATCGCCTCCTGGATGCGACTCTCAACCTGCTTCAGCGGCGCAATTCCCGCCTGTGTGTGTTCGTTCACCTTCAGAATCACGAATCCCTGCTTTGTGCGGATCACATCTGAGACATCGCCGGGCTTCATCTTGAATGTGAGGTCCTCCAACTCCTTCGCGAGTGTTCCGCGCTTGAATTGACCTAACTCTCCGCCCGAATCTGCAGTCGGTCCTTCGGAAGACTTCTTGGCCACATCTTCGAACTTAGCGCCGCCTCTTATGCTCGCCAGCAGTTGCTTTGCTTTCTCTTCCGCAGTTGTGATCTTGGCGGGCTCTTCTGGCGGTGGTGGCGCGTTGGGATCTACGTTTATGTTCTCGGAGCCGGTCGACACAAGAATTTCAGCAAGATCGACGGACTCTGGTTGTTCCAGCTCAGCCTTATGAGCGTTGTAGTAGTCTTCAACGTCTTTTTGGGTGATCTGGATCCGTGGCGCAACCTCGTGGCTGATCACCTGCTGAGTCACAATCTGGTTACGGATTCCCCCTTTGAAGTCCTCAAAAGAGACACCCTGCTTCTGTGCCTCCTTTTCGAGATCTTCCATGCTTTCCAGCTTGAGCTGCTTGCGCAGATCGTCTAAGCGCTTCACCAGTTCAGTGTCGCCGGTAATACCCAGATCCTTGCCTTTAGCCAGCAACAGTTGCTGGTCGATCAAGTCGCGGAGCACGTCCTTTTCTTTCTCTTTGGCGCGAGGATCGGTGGGCGGAAGGTTCTGTTGCTTCAGCTCCTGCTGGAGTTCGTCGCGGCTCTTGGCCAATTCGGACCGCGTGATGATAGAGCTGTTAACGCGCGCGATGATCTCCTCGATTACGGTGTCGGCAGTGAGCGAACCAGCGAAGAGAAGAGTCGTCAAAATACTGAGCACTGACTTATGTTTCATAGGAGGTAGCTACCCCTTATTTTACCTCTCAGCGTTACCTCCCGGGATTTCTGAGAGCCGCTTTTCACGTGATAACCTCAAGCTCATGTCGGCCCCCGATTCACGTTTTGTTCGCGCCTGTCGCAGGCAGGCGGTAGACGCGACGCCCGTCTGGCTTATGCGCCAGGCGGGACGATACATGCCCGAGTACCGAAAAGTCCGCAGGCAGCACACACTTCTGGAGATTTGCAAGAATTCAGAACTTGCTGCTGAAGTAACCATCACTGCTGCCGAGCGGCTTGGAGTGGATGCCGCCATCATCTTCGCCGATCTGCTGCTGCCGCTTGAGGTTATGGGACTGGAGTTTGAATTCGCGGAACGCGACGGTCCCAGGATTCACCATCCCCTGCGCGACGCGAATGGAATCGCCCAGCTGAAGACCGATCGTGCCGAAGAATTGGGCTATGTCGCTGAGTCGGTGAGGTTGGTGGCTCGACACTTCGGCACACGTCTTCCGGTGATTGGCTTTTGTGGCGCTCCTTTCACGCTGGCGAGCTACATGATCGAAGGCCGAGGATCACGTAACTACGTAGAGACCAAACGCCTGATGTATGGCGATCCCGAGGCCTGGGACGAGCTGATGCGACGCATCTCCCGTGTACTCGTCCAATACGCAGCCGAACAAGTGAATGCGGGAGCCGACGCCTTGCAGGTTTTCGATAGCTGGGTGGGATGCCTGTCCCCTGCAGATTACGTTCGCTTCGTGTTGCCGCCCACCAAGGCACTGGTTGCTGAGTTGAAAGCGACTGGAGTGCCGATTATCTACTTTGGAACCGATACTGCCACTTTACTGCCTTCGATAAAGCAGACACGCGCGGAGGTCATTGGCGTCGACTGGCGCATCCCAATCAACGACGCCTTCGAAATGCTGGGCGATAACTTCGCCGTCCAGGGAAACCTCGATCCAGCGGCGCTATTTGCATCAGAGGCAGAGGTGCGACGCCAGGCTCGCGACGTGCTTGACCGTGCCGCGGGACGTGTGGGACACGTCTTCAATTTAGGTCATGGAATACTGCCAGAGACGCCGGTCGAGAATGTGATCGCTTTGGTTCAGGAAGTCCATGCTTACAGTTCCAAGCGCAGCCAAGTACCAGCGCCCAGCGTGGCATTCTGAAAATGAAGACCGCTGTTCTCCTGCTTGCTCACGGAACCCCGGATAACGTTTCCGAAATTCCCGAATATATGCGCAACGTCACTGGGGGGCGGCCGATTCCAGATTCGGTCATCCAGGAGGTCGCTCATCGTTACGGCTTGATTGGGCGCTCTCCTTTGACGGAAATCACGATGCGGCAGGCCAAGAAGCTCTCCGAAGTGTTGTCGACGCCTGTTTATGTCGGTATGCGCAATTGGAAACCGTACATTGCAGAGACAGTGAAAGCCATGCGTGACGAAGGTATCGTTCGCGCGGTGACCCTGTGCCTGGCGCCGCAAAATTCCCGCACCAGCGTTGGACTCTACCGGAATGCAGCGTTCAAAGAAGCCGCAGGCATGGCGATTGATTTTGTCGACTCATGGCACGACCATCCTCGGCTGATCGAGGCCTTTGGAGAGCACTTGCAAGCTGCTCTCGCGAAGGTTGGACGCCAGACGGCGGTGGTGTTCACGGCCCACAGCGTTCCCAGCCGGACGATTTCCGATGGCGATCCGTACGAGCAGCAGGCAAAGGAAACGGCGGCACTAGTAGCGCTTGAAGCCGGCCTACCTGATTCGCAGTGGGTGTTCGCGTTTCAGAGCCAGGGAATGTCCGGTGGTCCGTGGATTGGGCCGACCGTCGAGGAGACGTTACGGACTCTGAAGCAAGAAGGACATTCGCATGTGCTGATTCAACCCGTCGGATTTGTATGCGATCACGTGGAAGTCCTTTACGATATCGATATCGGATTCCGCGACTACGGTTCTCGGATCGGCATTGAGATTTCCCGCACCCAGTCCTTGAACGATTCGCAAACGTTTATCGCCGCTCTCGCTGACCTGGTAGGAGAACGCCTGAAGCGGCATTCGAGCACTGTACCTATTTCCACCTCTTCCTAGTACACAGAAGAGGTAACGCAGACAACAAAAAAGGCCGCCATCTTTGGCGGCCTTCGGAATTAGGAGAGAGATTTCCTTAGTCCTGATCGTTGCTTGCGCGCTTCCAGTTCATGATCTCGCCTAGCGTTGTGGTTGAGCTAGAAACCGGCTGCTTATACGCTTCCACGTCCGCGCGGCTCGCCTCTTCGCCGACTGCGCGGAGGCTGAGTCCGACCTTCTTCTCTTCCGGATTCATTTTGATGATCTTGAAGTCGTACTCTTGTCCCGGCTCAAGCTTGAGCGGAGTGCCGTGTGAGTCGGTCGCCTCGGAGTTATGGCAAAGGCCTTCAACGCCTTCGGAGATCTCGACGAACGCTCCGAACTGCGCTGTGCGCAGCACCTTGCCGTGAACGACATCGCCGAGACGATGTTGAGCGAAGAACGTCTCCCATACATCGGGCTGCATTTGCTTGATGCCGAGCGAAAGTCGGCGATGCTCAGGCTCGATCGCGAGCACTTGCGCCTTAACCTTCTCGCCCTTCTTAAGCACCTCGGAAGGATGCTTGACGCGCTTGGTCCAACTCAGGTTACTGACGTGTACCAAGCCATCAATACCGTCTTCGATTTCGATGAAGGCGCCGAAGTCAGTCAGATTGCGAACCTTGCCTTCGACAACGCTGCCCACCGGATACTTCTCGTGCAACTGCTCCCATGGATTCTGCTCAAGCTGCTTCAGTCCAAGGGAAATGCGCCGCTCCGTCGGGTTCACGTTCAGCACCACAGTCTCGACTTCGTCGCCAGGCTTCACGATCTTCGATGGATGCTTCATCCGCTTGGACCACGTCATTTCACTGACGTGAACAAGACCTTCGATTCCTTGTTCCAACTCGACAAAAGCTCCGTAGTCAGTGACGCTTAGAACCCGTCCTTTAACGTGCGCGCCCACTGGATAACGCTCCGCGGCATCGAGCCAAGGATCAGGGGTGAGCTGCTTGAAACCGAGCGAAACCCGCTGCTTGTCCTTGTCGAACTTAAGAACCTTTACGTGGATCTCATCGCCAACGTTCACCAGATCACGAGGATGCGTGAGGCGTCCCCACGACATGTCGGTGATGTGCAGCAGACCGTCGAGGCCGCCCAAATCGACGAACGCGCCGTAATCGGTAAGATTCTTAACGGTTCCCGTGAGAACAGCGCCCTCTTCCAAGTGCTCCAGCGTCTTGGAGCGCTTCTCCGACTGCTCTTCTTCCAGCAGTTGCTTGCGCGAAACTACGATGTTGCCCCGCTTCTTGTTCAGCTTAATGACGCGGACATCGATCTCGTGGCCTTTGTAGCCGTCGAGGTTGCGCACCGGCTTCAGGTCAACCTGAGAACCGGGCAGGAAGGCGCGAACGCCCCCTACATCCACCGAGAGGCCGCCCTTCACGCGATCGACAACATAGCCCTTGATGGTGCTCTTGTCGTTGTAAGCCTTCTCGATGTCGTCCCAAACACGGACGCGGGCTGCCTTCTCGTGCGAAAGCAGGGTGTAGCCTTCCTCTGTCTCACCGCGATCAATGACCACATCGATGCTGTCGCCAGGCTTGAAGCGCGGCTGGCCGTCGCGTCCGATGACTTGGGCAATTGGCACCATGCCTTCGGATTTGAATCCGACGTCGACGACAACATACTTTTCGGTCAGGTTTACCACTGTCCCCTTTTGGATATGGTCCTCGGCGGGAGCGGCAGTTTCTGCAGCCGATTGCTCGGCTTCAAAACTTTCCAGGGCAGCGGCAAAGTCCATCTCCTCGCGTGGAGATTCCGGCGCGTGGTGAGCGCTGGTCTCGAGCTCGGGAGCGGATGATTGTGGGTTTTCGGTGGCGAGTGCGGTGGTTTCAACAGTTTCAGTAGTCAGGGTTGTATTCTCGTGATTGGAATTTTGCGAGCTTCCAGTGTGCGCGGTTGCTGGTTCAGGTTCGTGTGAGGAAGTCTGCGTGCTTGCAGAGCCCTCTTCGACGATCGGGTTCAGGTCGCGGGCTGTGCTCTCTTCGAACAACATTGTCCTTCTCGGTCGCGCTCACGCCACGGGATCGTCCCGAAGAGACAGAGGGTGGTACCCGGCTGCCCGGATGAGCGGACTGATGGCTGCATAAGCTCTCTTGAGTGTGGGCCCGTTCGGGCTAGAGGAAACTCTGCGGCCGGATCAACCAACAACGCTTCCGTTGCTGGCCAATGTTCTGACTATAGCAACCGCTCGGAGACAGTGTCAAACCCCGCAAGCTCAAGTTGAATAGCGAGTTAATGTCATTTTCGCGCGAAGCGATAACTAATAGAGATGCCTCGCGCTGCAGAGCCGTCCAAAGTATCCGACCTACGCACATAGAGTGTGCCGATACCTCGCCGAAGACCGCGGAAAATTCACTAGCCAAGTACAGATCACGGAAAACGACAGGCTATTCTTCGAATTCAATCTTGAAATCATCGAATTCTGCCCAGAATCGGCGAATTTCGCGTCAGACCAGGGAAACAACAGCGAATTCTGTGGATTTCTTCGTAAGCGACCGTCAACAAATCGTTTAACGGGATTTGGCGCGGGATGCAAGAAATTAACAGGGAACGAGCAGGGAATTCTCTGCTGCTCGCGGCGCTGACCAGCCGTACAGTACACCTCATCTATACTTTCCGCGTCTATGGACTATCTCTGGACTCCCTGGCGCTATGCGTACATCACCGGTACGAAAGAAGCCCAAGGATGCGTTTTCTGTCATACGAAGGACGAAAAGGATGACCGCAAAGTTGGGATCGTCTATCGAGGAACAGCCTGCTACATCTGCTTGAATGCCTTCCCTTACACGTCAGGCCATGTGATGGTCATCCCCTACGACCATCTCGACGAACTCAGGAAACTTCCTCGTGAATCGGCGCACGAGATGATGGACTTGTGCCAGCGCACCGAATCCGTCTTGCGCAGCCTATACAACCCAGACGGTATCAACCTGGGAATGAATATCGGAGCCGCCGCAGGAGCCGGAATCGCTGGACACGTTCACATGCACGTGCTTCCGCGCTGGGTCGCCGATGCAAACTTCATGACCGTCGTCGGCGAGACACGTGTGCTCCCTGAGGCGCTCGATGTTACCTGGGAAAGAATGCGGAAGGAGTTTGAGAAGCGGCGATAAGCAATGGGCAATAGGCAAAAACAACGGCGAGAATCTCCCGGTCGTCTGCTTTAGCCTATTGCTTATTGCCTATCGCCTATTGCCGTTCTCACGCAAACACTTCCTTCAGTCTCCCGCTGTCCACGTCGTACACAAACCCGCGCACTGTGATCTCCTTATTCACCCAAGGGTGGGACTTCAATTTCTCGAGCTGTTTGCGGACGTTCTCTTCAGGCTTCTTAAATGCGTAAAAGCGTTCCGGGGACAGACTTGCTGTTCCGGCGTGGCGCTCGATCATGCTTCGCAGCTCGTCTTCGGTAGAGCGCATTAGGCCGCAGTCGGTGTGATTGATCACCATGAACTCTTCTGTCCCAAGCAGATAGTGGGAGACGAGAAGCGAGCGCAAGGCATCTTCAGTGACAATGCCACCGGCATTGCGGATGATGTGCGCATCGCCGTCGTCGAGCCCTAACGTTGCTTTGGTCAAACGGGTGTCCATGCATGTAACTACAGCGAGCCGTCGCGTGGGCCGCGGCGAAAGATGACGCGACGCATGCTTCTGTGCGTACTTCTCGTTAGCCTGAAGGACTTCGTCGATCGTGGACATGATCTCCTTTCGTATCCGAGAAACGGAGCGTCGGGGCGCCCCCGCCCGGCGTTACGAACAAGCTTGCATAAGCTCAAGAATTAGTTTTCGCAGATTTTCGTATGCCAGGAGAGGGCGCCCCGGCGCTCCGTTTCGGGATCAGGCACTATGCGATCAGGTTTTCTCTTTTCCTCTCGCCTTGATCCAGATCGGCGTTCCTTCAAACCCAAAGGCTCGCCGAATCTGATTTTCAAGGAAGCGCTGATAGGAGAAGTGCAATTTCCCCGGACGATTGGTGAAGACAACGAATGTCGGTGGAGAAATCGCAGCCTGAGTCATGTACTGAATGCGGATTCCATAGCCCGGCGACGAGGCGCGCTCGAAATCTACGCTCTTCAAAAAACGGTTCATCTCTCCCGTAGAGATTCGCTTGCGGCGCTCCAGAGCAACTCGCTGCACGGTAGAGAAGACGCGGTCCACATTCTTGCCGCTGGTTGCCGAAATGAACAGCACCGGAGCGTAGCTCAGATATTTGAGCACTGAACGAATTTGCTTCTCGAACAGCGCCTGATCGGCAGGGGGTTTTCCATCCTGACGCTGGGGCCCCACCAAGTCCCATTTGTTTACGACAATTACAACGGAGCGGCCGCTCTCGTGAGCATATCCGCCGATAGTCGCATCGAGCGCAGTTACTCCCTCTACGGCATCGATCACCAGCAGAGCGACATCGGCGGCTTCGAGGTGCTTGCGCGACATCACCACTGAAAGCTTCTCCGCCATCAATTTGGTTTTGCCTTTACGGCGGATGCCGGCAGTGTCGATGAAGCGATAGCGCTGCTGGTCGCGCTCGACCAGTTCATCCACTGCATCGCGGGTGGTGCCTGCGATTGGGGAAACAATCGCTCGTGACGTCCCGGTGAGCTGATTCAGCAACGTCGACTTTCCGACATTCGGACGACCGATGATTGCGATTTTTGTTTCCTTCTGATCCTGTGGCACAGGCGCCCCCGCCTGTGTTTCGGCCTGGTCAAACACAGCCGAGGGCGGCTGTACCTCTATTCTTTCCGACGCATCTTCTCCACGTGTTACAGGCGGCAATCTCTCGAGCACTGCGTCCAGCAACTCGCCGAGTCCATTGCCATGCTCTGCCGAAACGGGGAAAACGTTCCTGATCCCAAGCCGCCGGAAATCTTCCACGATATTTTCCAGCTTTGGAGTATCAATCTTGTTTACCGCCAGCAAGATCGGCTTGCCGCTGCGGACGAGCAATCGCGCCAGTTCGATATCCGGCGATGCCAGCTCTGTGCGGCCGTCGACCACCATCGCAATTACGTCAGCCTGTTCGAGCGCGACTCGCGCCTGTCGATAGATCTCGGCCGGAATCAGTTCCTTCTCATCGGGAATGATCCCACCGGTGTCGATGACTTCGACTTCCCGTCCATTCCAGCGAGCTTTTCCGTATAAGCGATCGCGGGTGATTCCGGGCTCATCGCCGACGATTGACCTTCGGCTGCCGATGAGACGATTGAAGAGCGTGCTTTTGCCCACGTTAGGCCGGCCCACAATGGCGAGGACCGGCAACTTGCCGACCATCCCAGTCTTTGGGGGCTTGGCGAGATTGGCGGAAGTCTTTGGCAAGGAAGGCTCAGTTGGCGAGTTTGTGGATTTGGCCGGCTGCAGCCGGATGTGAATCTGATCTGTGATCGCGTCACGAATTCATTCGAATCGCGAAATCACTTAGCAGAGCATCGCAAGCAACTCAAGCTATTATAAAGATTCGTTCCGCGCTGCCCGTGCGCGGCCGGGTCCCTTGTCTTCCGTTCCTCAAAATGCGACCGCTTCGGAGCCTGCGCGAGTTACAGGCTCGCTCTATTCATTCTTTGCCCCCGGCGGAGCGCTCTCCCGCTCGCATCCTGCCTACGAATTCCGACGCGGCCAACTCCAAATGGCAGAGGCGGTCGAGCAGGCGATTACGGGTAAAAAGCACCTGCTCGTCGAAGCCGGTACGGGAACGGGCAAGACGCTCGCCTATCTATTGCCGGCGATCCGTTCCGGCAAACGTGTCGTCGTCTCCACGGGAACGAAGAACCTCCAGGAGCAGCTCTTCTATAAGGACGTTCCCTTTCTGGAACAAGTGCTGTTCCCCAACGGTGAGGGTAAGCTGCGCGTCTGCTACATGAAGGGGCGGAACAACTATCTCTGCCGCCAGAAACTCTACGATCTCAAGAATCAGCCGATTCTGCGCGAGCTCGCCGAGGTTGAGCAATACCAGGCCATTGCGGAATGGGAGCAGCACACCGATACAGGGGACCGTGCGGAAATTTCCGGACTGCCCGAAGCCAGCGCACTCTGGCACAAGATCGACGCCCGCTCCGACGCCTGTACAGGACAGAAATGCCCGCAATTTGATCGCTGCTTTATCACCGAAATGCGACGGCGCGCGCTGGAAAGCGACATCGTCATCGTCAATCACCATCTGTTCTTTGCCGATCTGGCGATTAAGCGCGCTGCTGAACAGGCTCCTGACGCGGGCGTACTGCCGGAGGCAGGGATTGCGATCTTCGACGAAGCGCACGACCTTGAGGAAGTAGCGGGCAGCTATTTCGGAGTGTCGGTCAGCAACCTGCGCCTGGACGAGTTGGCGCGTGACGTGGAAACCACACTGCGTCAGCGCAAAACTCTGCCTGTATCCGTGTCGCTGGCCTGCGCCAACCTGCGCGAGCGTTCGCAATTCTTCTTTGGCCTGATTCCGCCGGGTGAAGGACGCTTCGCCTTTAACAACCGCGAAGGATTTCTCGAAGAAAACGGGGATGAATACATCTCCGTGATGAATGCGCTCACGCGCCTGATGGCCGAGCTGGAAGGCATCAAGGAAAAGCCGGAGGAACTATTTCAGTTCATGCGGCGCGCGGAAGAGTTGAAGGTGCAGCTCTCTTTCATTTTGGAATCAAAGGATCGCAACACGGTCTTTTGGATAGAACGCCGCGGTGGGCTGGGACGCGGACGTTCAGGAGTACGCATCGTCTCACTCCAGGCAACTCCCATTGACGTTTCTCAACTTCTGCGACAAACATTATTCGAGAACCTCGATACTGCGGTTCTCACGTCGGCGACACTTGCGGTAAGCAACGGCTTCGACTACATCCAGCGCCGACTGGGACTCGATCATGCACGTTCCTTGATCGTGCCTTCCCATTTCGATTATTCACGTCAAGCCATACTCTACGTCCCGCCGGATTTGCCCGATCCACGCAGCGACCAATTTGCTCCCCGCTCGGCGCAGGTGATTCGTCGCGTGCTTGAGATCACGCATGGACGTGCCTTCTGCCTATTCACCAGCTACGCGCAAATGCATGACATCTACGATAGGCTCCTAGGCGAAGTTGAATATCCCTTGCTCATCCAAGGATCGGCGCCTCGCACCGCTTTGCTAGAAGAGTTCCGTACTACGCCCAATGCAATCCTGTTTGCCACGTCCTCGTTCTGGCAGGGCGTGGATGTACAAGGCGACCAGCTCAGTTGCGTCATTATCGATCGCCTGCCTTTCGCGGTGCCAAACGATCCCGTCGTAGCAGCTCGCGTGGCAGCGATTGCTGCCGATGGGGGCAATGCTTTTATGGAATACCAGGTTCCCGGAGCGGTGATTACGCTGAAGCAGGGCTTCGGGCGGTTGATTCGATCGCTTCACGATCGCGGAGTGCTGGTGCTGCTGGACAATCGCATCAATCGCCAGCGCTATGGGCGAGTGTTCCTCGAGAGTCTTCCGAAGTATGGAGTGGCGAACGGATTGGAAGACGTCGAGAAATTCTTCTCAGAAAAGAAGAATTAACAGGTGTTCTGGCACGGCCCCTCGGCTGTGTACTCTGCTTACCTTACCAAGAGTGCTGTACGCCCCAGACACCTGTCATCCTGAGGCCCGGTGTTGGCCGAAGGATCTCCCGAGATGCGTCGAGCTTAATCGCTCCCTCCCGGCTCTTCGGCCAGTTCTCGTGAAAGAGCCGCGACAGAGCAATTGAAAGCGCAATATTCCGGGAGATCCTTCGGCCAACACCGGGCCTCAGGATGACAGTTGTCGTTAACAGCAGTCGTGCTGGTGAGAATGCTGTGATATTCAAATCACGAAATCACCAAATCACGATGTGAGAAACACCCGAAGCCCGGCCCGATTTCACGCTGTCGATTTAGAATCTCATCGGTGAACTCCCTGGCCCGAGTGCGCATACTATGGACAGCTTGTATCGCGCTCTTCGTCTCAGCGATCGTAGGTCTGCGTTGGGGGGCGCAAATCAGTATTGCGATGCTCCCGAAGCCGCAGAGAGCATTTGCCGATGCCGAATTGCTGCACAGCGTCTGGATCACGCGCAGTATCTTTCTCTTCCTGGCCTCAGCCGTCTGCGGCGTGTTCGGCGTGTACTACAGCCTGCGGGCCTCCGAGCTAAGCGATCGTTGAGGGAGCCGCACCGAGCCATCGCGATACAATAGAAACAAGTCCTCCAATCGGCTGCGAACGTCCTAAATCGCCGGAAATCTGAGTTTCTGTTTTTCTCTCTGCGAGGACCAACCTTGAGGAAGCATGTACGAAGTTACTGTTGAAGATAGCTTTGCCGCGGGACACTACCTGCGCAATTACCGTGGGAAGTGCGAGAACCCGCACGGCCACAATTACAAAGTCCAGATTACGCTGCAAGGGAAAGAACTCGATCATGCTGGCCTGCTCCTCGATTTCAAGGAACTCAAGCTGGTCATGAAGCCAGTGATCGACCGCCTCGACCATCGCATGATTAACGACGTTGCGCCCTTCACCACGCTCAATCCATCGGCTGAGAATCTGGCTAAGTTTTTCTTCGACGAAACCAATGTCACTCTCAGGACTTCAACCTCAGGTCGCGTTAGCGTGAAGGAAGTGACGATTTGGGAAACGGATACGACGACGGCGAGATATTCGGAATAATTAACCACGGAGGACACAGAGGGCACAGAGGAAATCAATTCTTAATTCGCTTCCTCCGTGATCCTCTGTGTCCTCTGTGGTGACCCTGCATGTACATCATCGAAATCTACAAGTCCGTTCAGGGTGAGTCCTCCTTCGCGGGGCTACCGTGTATCTTCGTGCGCCTGGCCGGATGCAATCTGCGCTGCTCCTGGTGCGACAGCGAGTACACCTTCACCGGCGGCCGCAAGATGTCTCTGGGCGAAGTCCTGGCCGAGGTGAAGAAGCTTGCTCCGGTGAAGCTCGTGGAGATCACTGGAGGCGAGCCCATGCTGCAGGAGCGAGAAGTTGTGCCGCTCATGGCAAGGTTGCTGGCTGAGGATTATCGGGTTTTGATTGAAACCAGTGGGGAGCGCCCGCTGGGGAGCGTTCCCAAATCAGTCCACAAGATCGTGGATGTAAAGTGTCCGGCTTCCGGCGAGGGGGGCAGTTTTCGGTTGGAGAACCTCGACGCGCTGACCGCAAACGATGAAGTGAAGTTCGTGATAGCCGACCGTGGAGACTATGAATTTGCCCGCGACTTTGTCCGGGAACATGGGTTTGAATCCCGCGTAGGCGATGTTTTGTTCTCTCCCGCCTTTCGCCAGGACGCCGGTCCCGCACGCGACGCTCGCAACTGTCTTCTCGACCCCAGAGAACTCGTGGAGTGGATCCTTGCGGATGGGCTGAATGTTCGCCTCGGTTTGCAGATTCACAAGTTCATCTGGGAGCCGATGATGAAGGGAGTCTGAGGGATCGGGCCATCGGGTGATCGGGTGAAGTAAGAACTGGCGATTTTCTGATTTTGCGATTTGGTGATTTGGTGATTAAAAATCGCAAAATCACAAAATCGCGAAATCCCAAAATGTGAGCTCTTGGCCGTTACTTCACCCGATGGCCCGATCACCCGATGGCCCGATTCTTGCTGCTGCCCTTGAAGTGGGCACTATGTTCGATTTACCTTGTTTTGCGGGTGGCAGCGCGAAAGCAACAAAGCTGCAGCCGGACGTTGCATCACAGATTAGATGTCATCGATGCGTGGGGAGGAATTGTATGAAGCTCAAAACAGGCGCGATTGCATTCATTTTCGTGCTGCTTAGCGCAATCAGCGCGTTGGCACAGACCGCCACTATAAAAGGTTCAGTAAAAGACGCGACCGGGGGTATGCCCGGTTTGGCCGTGCAACTTAGGGATTCCGAGACTGGCCGCAAGTACAACCTGAAGACCGACAAGAAAGGCGAATTCTTCAGCATTGGCGTCTCTCCCGGAAAATACGACGTGACCGTCACCAAAGACGGCAAGCTTGTGTACAGCACTAAGTTCCAGGTTTCGCTCAGTGTGGAAGTGAACCAGCTGGACATGGATCTCACCCCGGCACCGGCCGGACAGGAAGCCGTCCAAGCTCCTGCACCAACCGGAAAGCAAGAAACCCAGCCCAAGCTGACCGAGGAGCAAAAGAAGCAGATTGAAGAGACTAACAAGAAGAATGCCGAGATCCTGAAGGAAAACGCGAAGATCGGCAATCTCAACAACCTGCTGAAGGAAGCTCAGGCGGACATGACCGCCAAGAATTACGACGGCGCTGTCCAGGTGATGCAGCAAGCGGCAGAGGCTGACAATAGCCAGCACGATCAGGTGTACGGGGTCTATGGTGACGCCTTACTTGCCGCCAAGAAATACCCCGAGGCGATCGACGCCTACAACAAGGCCGTCCAAATCGGCTCAACGCAAACACGCGCGAACTCCAAGCAGATGGTGGCCTCCTACTACAACAATCTCGGCCAGGCCTATGCTCGGACGAATAAGATTCCCGAATCGATCGACGCTTACAACAAGGCAGCCGAACAGGATCCGACGCGTGCCTCGCAGTTCTATTACAACGAAGGCGCAGTGCTTACCAATACGGGAAAGGCAGACGAGGCTAACACCGCTTTCACGAAAGCCATCCAAGCCGACCCAACTCACGCCGACGCGTACTATCAGCGCGCCATCAATTCGCTGCAGAAGGCGACCGTCGACAAGCAGGGAAAGATGATTGCACCGGCCGGTACAGTCGATGATTTCAACAAGTATTTGGAGCTTCAGCCTACCGGTCCCTACGCCGACGGCGCCAAGCAGATGCTTGATACTCTCGGCGCAAAGATCACCACCGGCTTCAAGACGACAAAGAAGTAGACGTTCAGCCACTACAATGTTCAGGGCGGCCTGTTTGGCCGCCCTTTTTTGATTGAATGTCCGCGAGCCAAGCCCACAGCCGAATCGAGAGACTGCTCAGCTTCGAAGATGCCCAGGAATGTGTGCGTTCTCAAGCAGAGTTGCTGCGCAAACAGCCCCGCACTAGCGAGCAGGTGCCACTTCTCGAATCCCTGGGACGCACGTTAGCCGAGGAGATCGTCGCGGATCGCAACTTACCTCCATTTCCTCGCGCTACACGCGACGGCTACGCAGTGCGTGCCGAAGATGTCCAGCTCATTCCGACCGAACTCAGAATCGTAGGGCAGATACGCGCAGGCGGCGAACTTCCTGAAGGTTTCACCAAGCTTTCGAGGGGGCAAGCAATTTCGATCATGACCGGTGCTCCTGTTCCCAGCGGAGCGAACGGAGTGGTCATGGTCGAGCACACTGAGCGAAAAGGCGATTCCGTTCGCCTGCTGAGATCGGTGACAAATGGGGAGAACGTCGTGCCTCTTGGCAGTGAAGCCCGCGCGGGAGCCGTGCTGATTGAACGAGGAACCCGCGTTTCCCACGCTCAAGTCGCACTGGCTGCTGCGGTGGGTAAGTCGAAAGTCAGCGTGTACTCCCGCCCACGAGTTGCCATCCTCCCAACCGGCGATGAAGTGGTGTCTATCGACTCCGAACCGGCCAGCAATCAGATTCGCAACTCCAACAGCTTTTCGTTGGCAGCGCAGGTGATTGCCGCCGGAGGGGAGCCGATCCAGCTTCCTATAGCGCCGGACGAGCCTGAACGTTTGCGCGAACTGATTGCCCAGGGACTCGAGAGTGATTTGCTGCTGCTGAGCGGTGGCGTCTCTGCTGGTGAATACGACTTGGTAGAGGACGTTCTTTCGCAGTTCTCCGCTGAATTCCTGTTTACCGGAGTGCAGATTCAACCGGGAAAGCCGCTCGTATTCGGGCGCGCTCTTTCCACGTCGCATGGACGTTTGATGTACTTCCTCGGATTACCGGGAAATCCCATCTCTACCATGGTCACGTTCGAACTTTTCGCCAGTATTCTGCTTCGAGCATTATCGGGAGCACCAGGATCAGGCTTGCGAGGAACGAAGGCCCGACTGGTAAAAGAAGTTCGTGTTAAGACAGGGCTCACTCGTTTTCTTCCAGCGCAGTTGTCAGGAAACTGGGATGATCCTGAAGTGGCGCCGGTTAAATGGCAGGGATCCGGAGATGTTGCAGCCTTCTCACGGGGAGATTGCCTGCTCGTGATCCCGCCGGATCGTGAGCATTTCAATCCCGGAGAATGGATGACCGTTCTACCTCTGCAGAGCTAATGGCCCGCAAACTCTCACACTACGATCGGAGTGGCCGTGCAACGATGGTCGATGTTTCGGAGAAGCAGCCGACCAAGCGGGAAGCAGAAGCCTCCGCGTTCGTGCGCATGTCTGAAGCTGTGCTTGCCGCCCTCCCCAGCAATCCCAAGGGCGATCCTCTGGAAGTGGCTCGCTTCGCCGGCATCGCGGCGGCTAAGCGAACTTCAGACTTGATACCAATGTGTCATCCCCTTCCCCTGACGTTCATTGATGTGACCACTCGCATATGCGAGAATGGCGTCGCTATTGCCTCGAAAGTAACTACGACTGCCATTACTGGCGTCGAGATGGAAGCGCTGGTAGCAGCAAGCGTTGCCGCCCTGACGGTCTACGATATGTGTAAGGCGCTGGACAAGGGCATCGTCATCGAGCACATCCGCCTGGAGAAGAAGTCCGGCGGCAAGAGCGGTCCGTACGTCCGACAACCGGGAAACTCCCGTCCGCCACGCCGGACGAGCCGATAAGACCTGAGTATGGCATCCAACATTCGCGTCCTGCTGGTGGACGACAACCCGATGATTCTGGCGCTGCTCAGGCAGGTGATCTCGCCGTTCGCGACGATAAAAACCATCGCGAATGCTGCAGAGGCCCTGATGCACGTAGTGGAATCGCCGCCCGACCTGCTCATCTCCGACTACTCCCTGCCTGAGTTAAATGGTAAGCAGTTGATCGAGAAGATTCACGGACGGCGCCAAACCGCCAAGCTTCCCGCAATTCTCATCGCAACCCGCAGCGAGATCACCGAGCAACTCCGCTCCATGCAGGACCAGGTCGAGGACATCATCGAGAAGCCATTTTTCACCAAAGAGATCTCCCGCCGCATCAAGCGCGTAGTCGACAAGATTTCTCTGGAGAAGATGGCGCGGGAAGCGCCCGGGGAGTCGGTAGTCCGGGGCAACCTGCAGCAGATGAATACCATGGACCTGTTCCAATCGCTGGAGCTCGGTCACAAAACCTGCCGCCTCACTCTTAGCAACGCCGGACAGCGTTGCGACCTTTACTTCAATGATGGACAAATCAATCACGCTCTGTTCGGCGGACTTCGCGGAGACGAAGCTGTCTTCAAGGTTCTCACCTGGACTGAAGGACTTTTCGAGATCGACTTCAGCGGCAGCAGCTCGGAGCAGACCACCACACGTTCCACTCAGGGCCTGCTGATGGAAGGCTTGCGTCTACTCGATGAAGCTAACCGCGACGCGGAAGAGAACGTGCTCGACGCGTGAAGCTGACCGCTGCAGTTCTCACGATCAGCGACTCCTCTTTTCGCGGATCACGCGAAGATCTCTCCGGACCGAGATTGCAACAAGTCCTCAAAGATGCAGGATTCGAAATCTCGCTGAGCAAGGTTCTTCCTGACGAGGCTCAGCAAATTGCGGCAGCTCTGCGCACAGCAGCAGCTCAGGCTCGCTTCGTCGTGACCACCGGAGGCACGGGAATCGCAGCGCGTGACGTGACCCCAGAAGCTACGCGCAGAGTATGCGAGCGCCTGCTCGACGGCGTTGCCGAGTTAATGCGCGCTGAGGGACTGAAGCAGACTCCTTTTGCCGCGCTCACGCGCGGAGTATGCGGAACACTAGGGACCTCGATCGTCCTAAACGTGCCCGGAAATCCCGCAGGTGCAGAGCAGTCCCTGAAAGTCGTGCTGCCCCTGATTCCCCACGCGCTCGACTTGCTCGCGGGCAAAACCGAGCATTAGTCAGTACGGCTGCGGTAGCCGCTGGGTCACTCAATTTGCCTCAATGCCGCCGCACATCGTCCAGGCGCTCATGCACCCGGCGGCTACGGCCTCCGGTACTGAGCCGCTCGTTGGCCAGCACGTTACAATAAAATTTCCCATCCGATTTGAACGCCATCAAACACATCCTCGCCCGGTATTCGCATTTTGTCTGGTCAGTCGTCGAACCACTTGGTTCCTGGGGAATCCTTGCAGTTGCGTTTATTGACTCTGCTGCTTTTGGTATTCCGCTTGACCCAGTTGTTGCTGGATATGTCTACGCCCATCCTCTGAAGATATGGCTGTGCGTTTTTATGGCCGCATTCGGATCTGCATTGGGTAGCCTGATCCCATACGGAATCGGTCGCGCTGGAGGAGAGCTGCTCCTCCTGAAGCACGTCGATCGTAAGCGCTTCGAGCGACTGCGCGACCGCTTCGAGAATCAGGAGTTCTTCGCCATGATGGTCCCGGCGATGCTCCCGCCTCCGACTCCCTTCAAGCTCTTCCTGCTTGCCGCTGGAGTGTTCGAAATGCGGCCCGCTTTGTTCATGCTTGCCATTTTCGCCGGGCGGGTGATTCGGTTTCTGATTCTTGGCTTTCTCGTGGTCAGATTCGGTCCGGGAATCGTAGTTTTGGTCACAGCGGTAATGGCCCGGCACCTGATATGGGTGATGGCAGGCTTCGTAGTCCTGATCGGATTGTTTGTCTATGAGTTCAAGTTCAGAAGGCCAAGAGCAAGTCGGAGAGAAGAGCCGGAAGAAGTTGCTTAGGCCGTTGTGGCAGCAGCTAGTCTTGAGGCCCTGCAGAATGCTGCGTCTCTACCAAGCCCGTCACAATCTTTGACTTGCCTCAGCTGCTTGCGTCCGCTGCTCCGCTTTTGAATTCTGCTAATACAACTGAATCCTCGCCCGGTGTTTCCTAACTATTGCTGGCTCGACAAATAAAGTCATTGTTCAATTCTCGCGCATTATCCGCGCACACAACACGTAAGGGAGAGGTGCTGAATGAAAGTTGCTGAGGTCATGACCACCGAAGTCGAAACAGTTCAGATGAACAGCACGTTGGAAGAAGCGGCTTCCATCATGAAAGTTGAAAACGTTGGAGCCATACCCGTGGTTGACGAAGAAGATGACCTGGTTGGCATCATCACGGATCGCGATATCGTTGTGCGCTGTGTTGCCGAAGGCAAAGACCCCGCCGACACAAACGTCGAGGAGGTGCTCAGCCATGAACTCGAGACGATTGAGCCGGATGTTGACGTGGAAGAAGCTGCACGACTCATGGCCGACAAGCAGATCCGCCGCCTGCCGGTGTGCCAGGACGGAGAATTAGTGGGTATGATTTCGATCGGCGATTTGGCGGTAAAAGCTACTCGGCCCGAAGCATCGGGTGCGGCTCTGCGCGAAATCTCGCAAGGCGTGCGAGGAGGGGGCGGCGACTCGCGCCTCGTAACGCGGGAAGCTCGTGTACGGATGTTCGGTTCCGCGCAAGGAGGGGGTTCTCGCGCCGCACATGCAGCAGCCGCAAAGTTCAGTGATGATGAGGATCTCGATCTCGAGTTCTCCGACGAGAAGGATCTGGCCATGTCGGAGGCTTGGGAACGGCACAGCAATCGCCACCATCAATCGTCGCAGAAGCAAAAAGGAGCAGGCGGCAGCAAGAGCAAACTGCGTCCAATTACGGAAGGTCGTCCCCAGCAGGATTTGCGCGCCCTCGGACAGAGGAAACAGGCCCCCGGAATCTCCAATCAGCAAGCCAACGACGAGCTTAAACGCAACAATCGCGTAGTCGCGATTCGCGAAGATGCGCAGACCGGGCGCAAACGGCGAACCCGCAAAGCCGGATGAGAACTGGTATGAACGACTATCAAAAATACGCTGAATACCGTGCCGCCCAGTGTTCCAGGGCAGAACACGCCAAGACGGCGATTGTCTTTCTGATGATTGGCGCAGGACTTGGAACTCTGCTCGCCATGTTACTGGCTCCGCGTTCTGGACCAGAATTCCGCAGGGGGGTCGAAGATAGGTTCGATGAAGCTCGCCGTGGCTTGGGAGCGCAAGCTTCGCGCGTACGTCGTCGCGCAACCGACATTGCCGGCTAAGCACGCGAAAAGGTGAGACCTATCAGCAACACGCAGTGAGGCAGTACAGCAGAACGTGCAATAAGACAGTTAGGCGTGCATCCGCGGGTTGGCGTGCGAAGTTTTTCCCTCGTCGTACTTCTGCTGCGCTTCGCCACGCACGCTCCCGCCTCGTCTCGTTTGTAAATCCTTTCAAGGCGTGTCGATCCAGGAATAGACTTCTCCGAGACAAGAGGCAGCCATGAAGCGTGCGGCGCTCGGCATTCGCATGCATTCCGGATGGGGAGTCTTGGTCGCAGTCAGCGAGGCAATCGAGATTATCGATCGCCGCCGAATTGTAGTCACAAGCGATGACGGACCGAGAGGTAATCAGCCATTTCATCATGCTGAGGAGCTTGGTCTTCAGAAAGCCGAGGGGTTTCTCGCCCAATATCGTGCCGAATCGGAACATCTTGCACGCGAAGCGATTGAGGCCGCTACAAAACAGATAACTGCGCGAGGATATAAGGTTACAGCTACGGCGCTGCTGCTGGCCTCCGGAAGATCTTTGCCCGCGCTGCCGCAGATTCTGGCTTCGCATCCGTTGATCCACACCGCCGAAGGAGAGTTGTTTCGCGAAGTCGTGAGCAATGCTTGCGCGACGCTGAAAATTCCGGTAGCTCGATACCGTGAGCGCGACTTGGAAAAGGTAGCCAAAGGCGCTCTGGCAGATTCCACAGAAACCACGAAACAGAGGGTTGCGGACGCGGGCAAGATAATCGGTCCTCCCTGGACCGCCGATCACAAGGCAGCGGCCCTGGCTGCCTGCATAGCATTGCAAGAGAGAATTACAAGGAAAGGGACAGCGTAGAGCCTAAGCGGCCTCGCGGGTCAGGCTTAAGGAACAACGATGCTTCGTTTGTTATTGCTGATTCTTCTCTCTCCTGCCTGCTCGGACTTTCCAACTCTCGGCGTAGGCACTCCGTAGCAGCTCCTGAAGCTCAGCACGAATTGCTTCCGTGCTTTGCTCAGTCTGGCTCCGATTTCCTCTCGCACAAGGATCGCGCTCGTTCTTCGTACTTAGCGGAGTCTCATTCTGGAAGTAGTCAAACAGCGCGAGAGTCGACCATGCTCTAAAACACGGGCTTGTGTCTTGACGCACCCTAACCTCCAATGTGCTCCAAATCTGAAAACAACTCGCCGATTTCGAAGTTGACTGAGACATGCGTTCTCCACAGGCAAATCGATTTCAGGTAACGTCTGTGAAGTTGCAATGTGCATGCCAAGTAAACCTGCTGAGCCTGCGACAGATAATCCCGTGCTGCGCCTGGCACAGGTAAATAATTCCTGATTACTTGTCACAATTCCATTTGGCTGGATAACAGCTCTGAGGCATCTTTGCCAGTGTGGAGACCATCGGCGGTTTAACTTTAGTCCCACAACGGGACGATCTTTCGACCGGTGGAAGGCGATATAGTCGTTTGATGACTCGTCTCCCACTCACACCTGGGCAGATCACTGAGCTCATCTCCAACGTCGCGTTATTCATCGAGGAGCAGCGCCGGGCGCATGCACCAGCATCGCGACCGCTGAGCAACAGTGAGCGGGCTTCGTTGGCGGTCCACTTTCCCGGTGACGTGCTTGATCGAGTGCGCCTCGCGCGAGTGAGATACCTACAGAATCCGCCGTTTTATGCTGAACTGGAGCGCATGGGCTTTCAGAATCTGCCGCAGTTTCGGCGGATGGCGGCGGTTACATTCGTTAATGTAATCGTCGCGCAAGATGAGTTCACTTCCTCGTTGCTCTTCCACGAACTCGTTCACGTTGTGCAATACAGGCAACTCGGTGTACAGAAGTTTGCAGAACTATATGTTCGGGGATTTCTTGAAACAGGGGAGTATCTTTCGATTCCACTCGAGCGAGTGGCATACCACCTGGAAGGACTGTTCCGGCTACGTCCCGACTTAGCGATTGAGGTCGAGAAACAGGCTACCAGCTTCTAGTTGAAGGAGAATTTTCTCCCAAATTCTTCCTGACCTTGGGTTCTCCTCTGTGACCTTAGTGTTCGCTCTGGGTTGGATTTAAGAAGCTGGTTCCATGAGAAAATAGATTTACCCCCGAAATGGCCACTCAATCGCTCCAGACTCCTCCGATTCCTTGTCGAGCCACACCTGAGCTGTTAAAGACGCACGGCATCACTCCTGAAGAATACGAGCGCATTGTGCAAGCGTTAGGACGCGAGCCATCGATCACCGAGCTGGGTATTTACAGCGTGATGTGGAGCGAGCACTGCTCGTACAAGTCGTCGAAGGTTCACCTGAAGCGCCTGCCTACGAGGAGTGACCGCGTCGTGCAGGGCCCGGGAGAGAACGCTGGCATCATCGACATCGGCGACGGCTGGGCTTGCGCCTTCAAGATCGAATCACACAATCATCCTTCGTACATTGAACCCTTCCAGGGCGCGGCCACTGGCGTCGGTGGGATTCTGCGCGACATTTTCACCATGGGCGCTCGTCCGCTTGCGGTGATGGACTCTCTGCGCTTTGGACGAATCGTAGAGCGCCGCAAGCCTCGGGGCGACGGCGACGGTGTGCAGGGAACACCTAGCAGCGGAGATCAACGGGCAAGCGCCTCGTATTCGCCCGCGCGAAAGCTCAGGAGCTTAGAAGCCAAAAAGCTGATCCACAAGAATCATTCCATTCTCGAAGGCGTAGTGAGCGGCATTGCGTCGTACGGCAATTGCTTTGGCGTGCCAAATCTGGGCGGCGAGACAAAGTTCGAGGAGTGCTATTTCGGGAATCCGCTCGTAAATGCCTTCGCGCTTGGTCTCGTGCGTAAGAATGAGATTTTCTACGCCAAGGCTTCTGGCGAGGGGAATCCTGTGATTTACGTCGGCGCCAAGACCGGACGCGATGGCATCCATGGCGCTACGATGGCCAGCGAGGAGTTCAAGGAAGGATCGGAACAGAAGCGTCCAAATGTTCAGGTCGGAGATCCTTTTTTGGAAAAGCTTCTGCTCGAAGCCTGTCTTGAGGCCATGCAAACGGGCGCTGTTGTCGGCATTCAGGATATGGGCGCCGCAGGCCTTACTTGCTCTACGTGTGAAATGGGTGCGCGCGGAGGTGTTGGCATCGAGATCGAGCTGGATCACGTTCCCCAGCGCGAGACGGGAATGACTGCGTACGAGATCATGCTCAGCGAGTCCCAGGAACGCATGCTTCTCGTCGCCGAGCGAGGACGTGAGCACGAAGTCTTCCTCGTCTTCGAAAAATGGGGATTGGACGCAGTGACCGTTGGTCGCGTCATAGGCGAGCCGCGCATGCGTGTGCTCGAGCATGGGAACATCGTGGCGGATATCCCCAACACTTCCCTCACTGACGAGGCTCCAGTGTACCGGCGTCCCATGCAGCCATGGTCGGCTCCAGTCCCGAAGGACAAGCCCACAGACATTCAGCTTGGCGCGACTTCTGACTTAACCGGCGTCCTCAAGCGTCTGCTTGCCTCCCAGAATATCTGCTCGAAGCGTTGGGTTCACGAGCAGTACGACAGCATGGTGCAGACCAACACCGTGCAAGGTCCGGGTGGGGATGGTGGCGTGATGCGCATCAAGGATACGGGTCGTGGACTTGCGATGTCGCTCGACGGCAATGGCCGCTGGTGCTACTTAAGTCCCAAAGTGGGAGCCATGCACGCCGTAGCCGAAGCCGCGCGCAAAGTTGCCTGCGCCGGTGGTATACCGGTGGCAGCCACAAATTGCCTGAATTTCGGCAATCCTGAGAAGCCGCACATCATGTGGCAGTTCTCCGAGGTGATCGACGGGTTAGCCGAAGCGTGCACTGCGCTTGGCACACCGATTACAGGGGGCAACGTGAGTCTCTACAACGAGACTCTCGGCGAAGGGATTTACCCGACTGCGGTGCTCGGAGTAGTGGGCATCGTCGAGGACGTTCACCGCACGGCGACGCCGCACTTCCAATCTCCTGGACGCGAAATAATTCTGCTTTGCGGCGCCACACCCTCGTATGACGACCGCCAGCTTGGCTCGTCGGAATACGCGAAGGAAATCGTCGGATCGCTGTGGGGGGAACCCCCGGCTCTCGATCTCAATTCTGAAGCCTCGCTACAAAAGTGTGTGCTCGAGCTGATCGAGAAGGGCCTGGTTGAGTCTGCACACGACTGCTCGGATGGCGGTCTGGCCGTGGCGGTGGCGGAATCGTGTTTCCGCAACGAAATCGGGGCAGAACTGCATTTACGCGAGACGCCGGATCCGATCGAGATCGCTCTCTTTGGCGAGCAGGCTAGCCGCGTGCTCGTTTCTTGCGTCCCGGGTGACCGCCAGACCATCCAACAATTAGCGGCTAAACACAACATTCAAGCAGAGTTCCTGGGAAGAACCGGCGGAGAGAAACTTGTGATCCGTCGCGGCTCATCCAACGCGGTTTCGGTTTATATGGCCGATATAAAAAATGTATGGGCCCAGGCCCTCGAATGCGCCTTACACTCGGACGTACCCGAAAAGCTCGTGCCGGAGCTATTGGATAAATAGCTCGCAACCGTCACACCCGTGGACACTAGGCTATGTCGATCATCGAAAAATCCGATAAGTTCCACGATGAATGTGGCGTAATGGCCGTGCACGGTCATGCCGAGGCGTCAAAGCTTGCCTACTTGGGACTTTATGCTCTGCAGCACCGCGGACAGGAATCGGCGGGCATAGCCAGCTCCGACCTGGTGCGCCTGCACAACATTAAGGCTATGGGACTCGTTGCCGACATCTTTACCGAAGATGTCCTCGGAAGGTTGCCGGGGTCTCTGGCGATTGGGCATACACGCTACTCGACAACAGGCGACTCCGCCCTGCTGAACGCCCAGCCGATTCGTGTGGAGTGCAACAAAGGCGCGATCGCTCTGGCCCATAATGGAAATCTTGTAAACGCGCAGGTTCTGCGCCGCCAGCTCGAGCAGAATGGATCGATCTTCCAGACCACGAGCGACACCGAAGTTGTCGTACATCTAATTGCCCAATCCAAAGAGCAAACTCTTCCCGACGCCATCGCCGACGCCCTCAGGCGAATTGAAGGAGCCTTTTCCCTTGTACTCATGACCCGCGACCGCATCTTTGCGGCTCGCGATCCGCATGGTTTCCGCCCGCTATCGATGGCTACTTTGCCCAATCCGACCGGCAAGCCCTCGATTGTCTTTGCCTCAGAAACGTGCGCCTTTGATCTCATTGGAGCTCATTACGAACGCGACGTGAGGCCCGGAGAGTTAGTCGTTGTAGGCAGCGAGGGAGTGCACTCGCGCGTCTTTGCCCCACCCCGTGAGCAGTCTAGCTGCATCTTCGAGCACGTGTACTTTTCCCGTCCGGATAGCGTGATCTTTGGCCGTCCAGTGCAGGAAAGTCGTGAGGCATTGGGGCGTGAGCTAGCCCGTGAAGTTCCCGCAGAAGCCGATCTGGTCGTCCCGGTTCCCGATTCGGGAGTGACCGCTGCGATAGGCTATTCGAATGAGAGCGGTATTCCGTTCAGTTTCGGCCTGATTCGCAATCACTACGTGGGCCGCACGTTCATCGAACCGGAGCAGCGTGTTCGCGACTTCGGCGTCCGCCTAAAGCTGAATCCCGTACAGCACCTGCTGAAGGGCAAGCGCGTCGTGCTGATCGATGACTCCATCGTTCGCGGCACTACCAGCCGCAAAATCGTTCGCATGGTGCGCGATGCGGGGGCGACTGAAGTCCACATGCGAATTTCTTGCCCACCCACGATTTCGCCCTGCTTCTACGGAGTCGACACTCCTTCGAAGAAGCACCTCATTGCGGCGAACAAGTCTGTGGAGGAGATTCGCGAATATATCGGCGCTGATTCGCTCGCGTATCTCTCGCTTGAAGGCCTCAAGCGTGCCTGCGCTGAGGGCGAAAACACTAGCTACTGCACCGCTTGTTACACGGGCAAATATCCGACCGACTTTGTAGATGTAGAGGATATTGAGCCGGTGCCGGTCGCCTGGAAGTAATCCAAGACAACTGTAACGAAGCTTAGGCCGCCGGTGCCCCGACTCCACGAGTCGGCGGCTCGATGGCGATTTCCAACTCACGCGCCAAAATAGTCTTGTCACACACTGTGACCACTGCCATCTTCGCCTCAGCCAAGGGGAGCGGCGGAATAATCGTCATCGTTCCGAGCAGTGCTGCTAGCCGGTAGTACGCCGCACGACACCTGTGCATGAAGTCCACGGGATACTCAGGCTTTCGCTTGTGAGCGGCCTCGGGATCGGCATCCAGCAGATACGCGATATCGGGCAAGGGCGCGATCTTCTGGATGAGATTAAGAAATGCGAGCGTCATCGGGCGATCGAGCGGCAGGTTCGCCAGTTCGTCGTAGATATAGCGGTCGAGAATTACGACGTCGGCTCCCGATTTCAACGCTTTCCGCACTGCCGTGCGAAGGTGTATCGCATCGAGCAGGTAAAGTGCCTGGCGCGCGATGGTCAGATACCATGCACGAACATTCTTGTCGCGGCGTTTGACCGGTTTATTCGGCGCGCCAACCCCCTTCTCACTGCCATAGACCTTGTGAACAAAACCTTCGCGGTAACGTGTCATCACCACGATGTCGTCCCAAAAGGTAAGCAGGCGAATCTTCAAGCCGGCTGCAGCCAGACGTTCCTGAAGGTTCTCAATTTGTGTGCTTTTACCCGCACCGTCAAGTCCGGAGAAGCTAATCAGTAGTGGACGCTTGATACTCACGTGGCCCAGATCCCTTACGAAAATTCCTACGAATTACGACTATCGTGCTCCCGGCGGAACGCTGGAAGTGCCTCGAGTCAGTCCAACTACGGTACCGACTGCCGCGGCGCCGGCCGCCACCAATCCCAGTTTGATTAGCAGCGAGTGAACCTGACGCTGTTTTGCTGGGGCGATAGCCTCGCCTGCCGGCCGTGAAGCAACACCACCACGAGTCGCACCCTGCTGCGCCGTCGCAGTGCCGAGGGGATTTACCCGTTCCGGCTGAGCTGGCTGCGGCTTCGGCTGAGCTGTGTTCTCTGTCGATTGCGCCTGCTGACTGCGTTGCACCTCACTGGGAGCATCGGGCGGCACAGTGCTTGTCTCAGAGCGACGCGCGCTTGGTACCGGCGCGAGCGGAGCTTGAGCCGGATCGTAACGTGTCCCACCGGCTTGCGGATTTGCAGCAGGCTGGCTCTGTGGGGCATTTGAGTCCGTAGCCTGCGATGTCTGCTGCTGTTCCGATTGCGAGCTCTGTGGCGCCGCAGGCGCATTTTGAGCTGCGAGATATTGAGGTGCATTGCTCACAAGGAAGCAGAGAACTACCGCCAGGAAGCGCGGACCAATTTGCTTGAAGAACATAACAACTCCAGTGGGACTAGGCGCAGATCAGACACTCTGTTTAAAGATGCGTCATGAGAGCTGCAGGTTGGAAGATAGCTTCTAAGCTTCTAAGCTCCTAAGGGCGAGACACGAGGTGGCTTCGTAAATACAAGCGTTTAGGGCTCAGAAGCTCGGAGGCTTAGGAGCTTAGCAGCTGCTTCACTTCGCTTGAGCTTTTTCAGTCTTCATCGTTCTCGCAAACGTTGGAGTCGTATTTTCGCCGGTGGCGGACAGTGCACGCCCCACATCGGCCTCCTTGTCCACGAGATTAGCGAGTCGATTCTTGATGTAGGTCCACAGTGTCGGGATGTTGGTGTCGTACCAGCAAGACTCGTACATGCGAGATGAGAGCCCACAAATCATGCGAAATCCAGTGTGCACGAGCTCAGGAGAGACCAGCATCGCCGCCGCCAATCGATGGTTCCCTTCGAGGATGGTCAGAGGCAGCTCTTCGTCGACGCCGATCAGCAGTACCGTCGAATTCACCGATTCACACTGCAAGCGATAGCGGAGAAGTTGAATTTTCAGGAAAGCCGGATCGGTGTGCGCGATTGCGGACTCCCGGATGCGCCTCACGATTTCGCTCAACAGAAAGCTACCATCGGAGACCTTCCGCCAATGGGCGCGCGGAAATACTCGAATCCGTTTCAGATCCTCGGCGTCGATCGTAGCTTCATGCCAAACCGTGTCTGAGGGGATCTCGCGCCACATGTGTCCGCGCCTCCGATACAGTAACGCACGGCGAACGGCGTTTTGCGCGTCGTCGGCCAGATCGGGGTTAAGGACCAGATGCTCGAACCCCTCCCGATCTTTGTCATACTCCTTCTGATAAAACTCGTTTTTCAGAAACTCGGCAATCACTTCTGCGTCTGTAACGCGGCGCTTAAGAATCATAGGGACTCCTTCCATCGGAGACGGATGATGGAACGCAAAAATGGGAGTGAAACTAACAACAGCATCAGCGCCATAAGCGCGACCTGCACAACAATCACTTGTCGCAACGTGGAATGGAACATGGAAATCAGGAAGGCCAGCGCCCCGCTGAACAATAATTGCAGCCAGCCGGTATTCGCGATCTTCCGGGACATTTCGTAGGTCATCAGGACAACGGCAAGGGCGTAAAGGCCGGTGGCGGCGGCGTACAAGCTCAACAACGGCTCGGCCGAACGGAAGCTTTCGCCAAGGACCAGGTGAATGATGAAACCGGGAAATAGCCCCAGAACTGCAATGAATGCCACCGACATCGCCAGCACGATCAGCAGGGGCAGCAGCAGAACGTGTTTTGTGTTCTCATCTTTCCCAGCGGCAGCGCTAATTGGGAACATCGCACTTACGATGGACCAGGCGGCAAAGTACAGCACTCGCCCAACCAGGGCGACTGCGGCATAGAGTCCTGCCAGTTCCGCCGTGAAGAAGTGCTTCACCAAAATGATATCGATGTTATTGATGATTACTTGCCCGATAAAAAAGACGATCGCCTGCATGGCCTCGCGGAAAGACGCAGGAATCACTTCTCCCGATTCGTAACTAAGCGCGCTCTCAGCCTTTACGCCCGGCAACAGCATCGCGGCAATGATGGACGCCGAAATGGCACCTACTACTCCGATGACTTCGTACCCCAGTGCTACCAGCAGAACCGCCATCGCCAGCTTGCAGGCAGCCTCAAAAATGTAGTTGCGAGAGAGTGCGCCGAACTCGCACAGGCCTTGCAGATTGCCGCGCTTCACACCGAGCGGCGTGTAGAAAGCCATCCCAATGGCAAATACGATGAGCAACCGAGGGTCAGACATGCGCAAATAGTCGGCGACTGGCTGTCTTGCCAATGCGAACACTAATCCGATTGCGACACCGACAATCCATGCACTCCGCCGCAGATCACGAAAAACTGCAAGCCTCCCGTCTAGCGTGACATTTCGCGCCACGAACTTCGCGCAGACCATCTGGAATGACAAGCTCACCGACGAGAGCAACATCAGCAAAGTCACCATGGCGGCGACCTGAGCGAACAGCGCTGGTCCCAACAGCCGGGCCATGCTGACGTTGAATCCGAAGTTGAGAGCGGCTACGAGTACAGAACCGAGCAACATGACGATGCTGCCGCTCAGCACGCGCGACGACGCTCCTCGCTCGATCCAATCGGCGCAGCGGACGCGCCACCCCGCGCGAAGGGGTAGGGAAATTGTGTCGGAACCTGAACTCATTACGGAGAGATGCTGACGCCTGTGTTATTCAGTTCTGTATTGTGGCAGCAGCGTTCGTTGCTGCTGCTTGGATGTCGAAAATGGTCCGAGAGGAGGTCTGGCCTAAGCAGCCAGCTGCGTGCTATCTGCCGCTCTCTTCGGATAAGCCGAAATCGACTGCATCGCATTGGGTAGAAATCCGGAGAAGCTCCGCGCCGCCTCAGTCGAATTCTCATAGACTTCGAACAGGCGGTCGGTGCGCGTGAGCTCAAGCACCATGCTGGCTTGCCGGGAGAGCGACGCCAACTTCAAGTCACCATCGCGCTTCATTACTTCCGCGACGCACTGCAAGAGCATTTCTATTCCCGCAGCATCGAGCTGTTTTACTAGCGAGAGATCGAACACGAGCTGCGGACGGTCTGAGGTCAAAAAGGGCTGCACGTCAGCGAAGAACTTCCTCGCTTCCTGTTGATTTACTTTTTCCGGCATCCTCTTTACGACTACTGGCCTACTGGTTTCCATATTCCCTCATTTGTGTAACAACACTTGAAGTCAAAGGTTGGCATTCCTGAGCCACGGGCCGAGCAACTGCTCTGGGATCGAACGCCTTATCCGCGCTCTCCGGACAAGGACGCGCATTCTGCAGTTTGCGTCCGCCAAACAGCTTCGTCATTATTTGATGCGGCACGAAAGTGACAAGTCGCGACGCGTCGTGAACGGTGCGCCAGATGGATGAAGCTGGAACTGTGGAAACCAAACTGCTATCGTTGGTCTCCAGTTCCGCGGAATACTTCACGCTTGCAATTCGCTTGAAACCGACGACCGAGTGCACCAGATCGAGTCCAGCTCCCAGATAGGACAGAGGCAGCAGCGTGCTTCCCTCTACAACGGTTCCACGATCCACGACCGAGTGATGCTCAATTGAGCTCCCCCGAGTGATCAGCGAACCCGAACGGACTCTCGCCGATGGCCCGACATAACAAGGGGCAACCAGCCGCACATTCCGCTCGATCTTTGCTCCGGGTCCCACCCACACTCCAGGACGAAACTGCTCGCCGCATGGCTGAATCATTGTTTTCTGCACCAGGCTATCGACCGTCAATCGACGCAAGTCGGCAGTGGTTTGTAACCGATTCACATAGCCCCGGGTTTCGAATGGTCGAGTTTGCACCCGCATCGTCCCAAGTTTGTTACGAAGCAAGAACGCAGCGTCGTTGCGACGAGATCCGGAAAGGACGAAGAAGTCCAGTGGACCATCGGCGTCAACAACCTGCGTCGTGTGGTTGCGTTGATCCAGGTGGAATTGAAGCAACGGATCGATTTCAACTTCCGCATAGGGCCCAAGGCGAAGAACGAGCACCAGCTCAGCCCCACTGCGAGCCAAAGCATCGAACTCTTCCTCGGCAGCACGCCATGCCTGGCTTGATGAGACGCTTTGCCACTTGATGTCTCCTCGACGCGCATCTTCGACCATTGGCAATGTCGGTTCTGCGGCATTGAGCACTGAGAATGAGTCAATTCCTGCGGACTTCAGACGGTCAACAACACGATGGAGAACCGGTTGCCCCAATACGGGGAGGAGTCCGAAAGGAACTCCAGCAAAGTTTTCGAGTGACTCGGGAGCGGAACTGGGCTGATCGTTCAGCTCGCAAGGAAATCCAATCAGAACAATCGCTCTCACATCCATTGCAACCACCACGGCGCAGCAGCGCAGGAGCGAACGGATTGAAGCGAAACCGGTGACGTCAAACTAATTATCATTCAGGGGCCTTCTGGCCTTAAAAAAGCGTCAGGCGAACTACAGGAACAATCTCCGTCTGTCCGTGACCAGCCAAGTTAAAGAAATTCTGTTGTTGGATGCCGACAGAGAACCGAATTGGGTACTCGACGGCAAATTCACCTAGTCCATCACGCTGGTTCTGGCGTAAGGGCCTGAGGTAAGAGATGTAGATTCCGCTCTGCACGTTGTCATATGCGTGTAACAAGGGGTCTTTTCCGCGACCTGACTGCCAGGCGAAATTCCCGTTGACAGTCCATCTTTCCGTAGGGCGGTACTCAAAGGTACCGGCAGGCATAAATACTTGAGCGCGTGCGAATTGCGGAGCCTGCACTTTCCACGAACGGATCATCTCGACCATCGGTGTGACGGTAAGTTTCTGACCGAACTTACGCTGGAAGCCAATGTACGAAGATGTTGTGAACCATTCGCTCACGATGGGGCTAAATTGCAGATCGCGTACGGTGTAGCCGGTAACGAGCGCGTTCTTGCCCCACGGACGACCAACGGTGAAGTCAATACGCGCACCCTTCTCACCAGAGCTGAGATTCTGGAGCGTGAATGGGCCTGACTCGTGGTACGCCTGTCCTCGAATCGTGAGCGCGTTGAACAGCGGACTGCTGGACAGAAACACGAACTGTCGAAAGAGATTCTGGTTCACGTCAAACTTCGAGAGTTCATTGGAATCGCGGCGAACCGTAAATTGCAGTCCGGTATTGAACTCGAATCTCGCACTACCGACTCGCAAGACAGGACTGATTCCGCCGTTAAAGTTGTAGTTGTTGGTACTGGTTTCGACTATCCGCGAGGCAAACGGTAGCGAGTAGTTGCCAGAGTAGTGATCGAGCTGGAAGAAGCCGCTCACAACCGGCGCTCCTTCCGTATGGTAGCGATAGCCTTGGGTGAATTGCGTCTCAACCAGGCGGCGGCCGCTCGGAAGCTGGGCACTGTTTCCACTCAGTCCGAAGATCTTAGCGTCCGTTACGTAAATCGTCGCGTCATCGAACACAGGAGCCACAGAAAAATCCGAGAGCACGCTCATCTTGCTGTTGACCGGGATTCCCTGCTCGCCGGCTGCCTCATGCAGGCTTCGCTGGACTTCAAGGTTTTCGTTTTCCGGTGCGAGCGCATTCGCACGCGCGAACGCATTTACTGCGTTCGGCATGTCATGTCGCATGCGATAGATCGCACCTTCGGCCAGCATGTAGTCGTAGTTGTCGACGTACTGATCGCGGCTCCCAAGACTGGCGAGGTATTGTTCAGCCTGACGATCATCTCCTTGCGCCAAGGCGACATTGGCCATGCCGATAGCGACTTGCTCCTCGGCGGCCCCGGACTCTTTCGCTCGTTCATACAGTTTCTGTGCGAGGTCGAAGTCGTTCATCGACAAGAAGATGTTTCCGGCAGCGACGAGATCGTCTGCGGTCGCAGGAGTAGCTTCGCCCACTCTCGCTTCGGTGAATCCAAGCGACACTTGCTGTCGAGCGTCGTCAAACTTGTGCTGATTCGCAAACAGGCGTGCAAAAGCCAGTCGGGTTTGCACACGATTTGCGTCCGGAGCATCGAGTGCACGCGTGAAGCGCTGCTGCGCCGCATCTGTCTCACCGAGCAGCAGGAGAGCGTCGCCAGTCGCAAGCAACACGGCTCCCTGGTCGGAACCTTGCTCTTCGGCGAACTTCACGTCTTGCAGAGTCTCAGCCCGCATCTTGAGTTGAGCCTCAGCATGGGCGCGCTGCGCGTAGAGGAACGGGTCGTCTGGCTGTTCGCGGATGGCTATGGTTAACTGATCGATCGTAGGACGATACTTGTGCTGGTAGTACAACGTGTCGGCGAGAGCGATGTGCAACGCAACATCGCTCGGAGCAAGCGCGATGGCCGCCCGATACTCGGTCTCGGCCTTTTGCAGCTGGCGAAGCTGGCGATAGGCAGTCGCCTTCGCTTCGTGAATCGGCGCCAATTTTCCGAGAAGCTTTTCAGCCTGCGTTGCCTGCTCCAGGGCAGCGCGGGAGCGATGTAGCTCGAGGTTCGAAAACGCCGCTCCTAAGTGAGCGCTGCCGTTGTTCGGCTGCAACTTCAGGGCTTGATCAAAGTCTGCGATCGCTGCCTCTGCATCCTGGAGATCGTTCAACACGTACCCGCGATTCACATAGGCTTCTGTCATCTTCGGATCGCGTTGCAGCGCGCGACCATAGTCATCGACCGCTTTGTCGAGCAAGCCTTGCTGTTTGTGGACGTGTCCCTCGAGCAGCGGGAAGTTTGATTCCTTCGGCAATATGACCTGGTAGCGCGACGTTAGCGCGAGGGTATCGTCATAGCGACCCAGGTTGTAGAGCGAGTAGGCAAGATAGACGGCGCCATCGAGATCGGTTGGGCGCTGCGCCAGCACTTTGTATCCGAACTGCGCCGATTCCCGATACTTGCCTTCGAAAAATACAACGCGCTCCCATTCGCGCTGGATACGAGGATCGTCCATCATCGCCGGAGTGCTGCGATGGACCCAAGCTGTTGCCAGCGGAAACTTATGATTCTGAATTGCGGCGTTGGAGCCGCCAGCGATGATCGCGGCATTCTGCGGCGCTAGCTTGTAACCCTGCTCATAGGCATTCTGCGCCTCATCCAGGCGATCGAGCGATGTGTACATATCACCCAGGGCAAGATAAGGCACGTAATCGTCGGGATAGAGCTTTGCCATCTCATGGAAGTACTGCTCCGCTTGCGGAATCTTCCCAGAGTCGCGCATGAGATATCCGAGGCTCTCATAGGCATAACGATTCCTAGGATCGTGCTTGAGCACAGCCAGATAGACCTGCTCGGACTCGGCCTTCTTTTGCATGATCCACAGCAGGTTGGCGTACTGAAGCTCGATATTGGAGTTATTCGGATCAAGCTTCATCGCCTCCAGCAGATCCTTTTCGGCGGCGTTGTAATCATTACCGCCGATCGCAATCGAAGCTCGCACGCGCAAGAACTCGGCTCGTTGTGGTCCCTCAACTTGAATCTTGTTGATCTCCTGTTCGGCTAAGGCGATCTGTTGTTGCGCCGCCGCGCGGTTCCCGAGTCCTTTGTAAGTCTCCGACAGATTCAGTCGAAGTTCGATCGGAAACATTTGACCTTCGGGCACGTCCTCAGGCATATGCGCCAACGCAGCTTCATATTCAGTGGCCGCGACAGCATCTTTGTTCTGCATCTTCGCGAAGCCCGCGCGAACCGCGTGTAAACGGTAATGATTGGAATCGATGGTTGCCGCGCGGTCGATGAACTGCTGCGTCTGTGCGGAATCGTTCAGTCGCATCCAGGCTTGGGCAGCGCTCAATTGCGCGTTGATGTTCTTGGAATCGGCGTTGGCGTAACGGGTGTACGTATCCGCTGCCTCCTGCTTCATGCCCGCAAGCTCGTATGTATATCCCAGATCAGCCAGTAGATCAGGCTTCTGGGAGGGGGCGCTCTTCAGTGTGGCGATAGCTCCTTGATAGTCGTGCGACTCGCGCTGGAAATTTGCTACTGCACGGAAGATGTCGATGTTATTCGGATCCCGCCGCCGGGCCAGGTCGAGCAACTGCTTGGCTCGCGCCGTGTCCTTTAGCTTCATGTAGCCAATCGCCATCAATAATTCGGAGTGCGCGGAAGGCTTGATCTGCTCGGCATGCTGCAGGATCTGAATCGCCTGCTGAATGTCGCCGCTCTGCATGAAGAGCTCGCCCGCCATCATCTGATCGTCGACGCGGTTGGGATATTTCGCGATCACATCAAGCAACATGCGCTTGGCATCATTGACGCGCCCCATGCGGAAATATGTCTGTGCAAGTCCGGAGAGTCCCTCGGCAGCTCCGGGTGAAATCTGCAGTCCACGTTTGTAAGCATTCTCCGAGTCAGAAAGATGTCCGGATAGACGCGCAGCGTATCCCAGCGTGAACCAGCGCCCCTGATCACCGGGCGCCATCTCTACCGCGCGTTTTGCGTGAGCGTACGCAGCTGCGGCATTGTTATGGCGAAGGGCATCGTCCGCAGCACGCTGCTCCCGCTGTACGGCAATACTTTCGCCAAAGGTGCCGATACCAGACTCCTCTTGTTGTTGCGGGCGTTGGGCGGCACTTTTGCCAGCTTTCTTCCCCGCTGCCTGCGGTTGCGATTGCGGCTGGCTTTGCTGACCGCCAATTTCAAACGTCTGGGCCGACACGGAAGCGGCGAGGGCGAGAACCAGAAACAGAGTTCTTGGGAACATGGGAGTGGGCGCGAATATGTGATCTATGTAACTGCTCTTCATCATCTCTGCTTGGTGGAAGCGCTTGGCTATATGGGGACCGGTGAGCAGACCTGCGTAGTTCGAGCAGCAGCTCTGCCACAAGAGAGGTTGGATGCGAGGAGAGTCTCTAAGAGTTAGCAGCTAAGGTGAAAAAGCCGCACTCAGCACTTAGCAGCCAGCATTCAGTCGATTAGCAACGCGAGACTGACCTGGTAGCTCGACCAGAACGCTGACCGGCTGAATGCTGAGTGCCGAATGCTGAGCGCTTCCCACCAGAGCTGCCGGAAAACCCAAGCTGCGGAATCGGAATCCAAACCGCCTGTAAGCACTCTCTGGAGGCGTGTGTTGCTTTTAAGTTCCAGCCCTTTTCCTGCTACCGCCAAACGTCTGCCAGTGTTCGGATGGCTGTTTCTGCTTGCGCTCGCTGCCCATGCCCCGCTGCTGTTGTTTCAACTGCAGGCGGGTGCCTTCGACGCGAATACCCACATGTTCTTCGCCGACCACTATGCTCATCACTGGTTCAACCCATGGAATGAGAAGTGGTTCGCGGGCTTTTCGCAGACTACCTATCCTCCACTGGTGCATCAGCTAATCGCCCTGTTCTCTCACATCGTCGGTCTGAATTTTGCATACACGATCGTGCAGATGCTGATCATCCTTCTGTTGCCAATCGGTGTGTATCGCTATGCGCGACTGTGGGTGAATGAACGGGCAGCTCTCTATGCCGCCATCGGCAGTATCTTTTTGGGATCGGTCGCGCAGATGGTGTACCAAAGCGGGCAGATCAACACCACCTTCGCCTCCGTAATGTTGTTGAACTCGCTTCCATTTTTCTACGTGTGGATTCGCGAGGGAAGCATGCTCGCCTTCTGGAAGGGCTTGGCGATCTTCCTGGTAGGTTCCGCTGGCCACCACGTCAGCATGATCTTCGCTACTCCTTTCTTCGCCTTGCCGATTATCTGGCTGGCATTTATCGACCATCGCGAAGATAGGGCCGATGCCACCTTGGGTAGAGTTGCGGTGCGGACAGCGATATTCGCAGGCCTCGCGATTTTAGGCGTGCTCATCGTCTTGATGCCTTACTGGGTTCAGCTCTATCACAATCCCATCAAGCAGGCCCCGATCTATCACGAAAGCCGCGCTAACTACATCCTCGAACCCACTCTCGGAATCAACTTCTGGGTTGTTCCGATGGGCGCGCTGATATTGGCTATCCCGTTCATTTTCTGGCGCGGAGTAACTGACAGGCGCTTGCGTCCATTGTTCTTTGGCTGGTGGTTGGTCGCAATGGTGGGCCTTGGCGGGACAACTCCTATCCCAAAGATCCTTTTTGGAACTCGCATCTGGGAGGTTCTGACTTACGAGCGCTTCACCTATTGGGCTACGCTGATGGCGCTTCCATTCGCTGGATTGATTGCGGAGTGGCTGATCGACCGCTTCCGCGGCAAGGCCGTCGCCGGACTGGCGCTCGCTTCCGTTCTCTCTGGAGCCGCGGCATTGGCGTGGCTGCATGCCAATCCAATCCAGGCGAGCAGCTTCAGCATCGACGAAGTCGTGACCTTCCTTAATCGCGATGATCACGCGAAGTTCCGATACATCACTCTTGGATTCGGGAGTCAGCTCGCGCGCGTCGGCATTCTCGCGAATGCCAGTTCAGTGGACGGCGACTACAACTCGGCGCGTCTGCTGCCGGAGTTGATGGCGGGCGGATCGGCTCAGCTCACGAATGCAAAATACTTCCGCAGCGGCATGGAAGCCTTGCGCTCGATGCTGAAGCACGCCGACCACTATGGTCTGAAATATATTTTTGTGCGCGATCGTTACTACGAGCCGCTGTTGGCATTTGGTGGATGGCGGCCCGCCGAAGTCTATGACAACGGCAACGTAACTTTGTGGGCGAAGGAAGGCGTCCCGCCGGCACACAAGATCACTCCGCCTCCGGGAGCGGTGCCGACCGAGTTCGAAAGCCTGCTTTGGGGAACGCTCCCCATGGCTACCGTGGTGTTCGCCTTGGCACTCCTGATCCTGTTCCCCGAGCGTCGTCGCCGGGCTGAGACCATTGACTTTCCCGCCTCCGCTACTCCGGAGCCGGTTCTTCGGGAGGCCCAATAATGAGTCGTGTTCTTGCCATCATCATGGCCGTCATCACTGGCGTGTTAATCGCCGCCGGCGTGGCGCCTACACGAGAGAAAGAAAAAACCACGTCTCCCGAAGGAACAGTGAGAGCGTTCTACGATCGCGTGAAGGCCGATGACTACCGAGGCGCCTATGCGCTGATCGCGCCATCGAGCAACGTTGACTTCGCCAGCGTGCGGCATGACATCGCCGGCCGCGACGGAAGTCTGAAGACCTTGTCCCAATTGCAGAACGCCGACGCCAGAGTGATCGCGCATCACGGCAATGAAGCCCTGGTACGCGCCAATCTGGAGTGGAAAACCGCCGTCGGCGCGTTGTATGAAAACAAGGATCTCAAGCTGGTCAGCGACAACGGCAACTGGCAGATCGTCTGGCCAAAGCGACGCGAGCAGAACCTGCCTCCGCAGGTGATCCCGGTGAACTACCTGCGCTGGGACATCATCCACAGCGATTCGGAAGAAAACGAGTGGGGTGCGCAGAACGTCGAGAGCCCACACGTGCGCATCACGTCCATGAACGCAGTCGAAAGCGAAGGCAAGGTCATCATTTTGGGAGAGCTGGTCAACGAAGATACCGTTCCCGGTTACGTGGATGTCCAGGGAATCCTGATCGGCAAAGATGGCGAGCAGCTCGGAGAAGAAACGAGCTTCGACAAGATCTCACACGTGCTCCTGCCCAAGGAAGTAACGCCGTTCCGCATCGACTTCGACGGTGTCCATCTCACCCAGGTGAAGAAGGTCACGCTGAATCCGACCTCCGTGCTGGTGCCCGCGTCGGCGGATCCGGTCATCGGCGTACTCCATCAGCAGCTCGACAAGACCGATTCGGGACACACTGTGCTCAAGGGCGAGCTGATGAATCAGAGCGGACAGCTCGTGAACATTCCTCAGGTTCTGGCCACGTACTACGACAACGCCGGCAAAGTGATCTGGATCTCCGATGGCTACGTCGATCAGGCGTTGCGTCCGCAGATTGCAGTGCCGTTTGCTGTGAGCGTGAACGACGACATCGCCCCCAAGGTTCACAGCTATCGGGTGGTCGTGAACCACTACGTCATGGATCGCTCAGCCGGCTAGGACATGCAGACGATGCGCCTCAACTTCATAATTTGCGTAGTTGCCTGCTTCGCGGCCTCCGCCTTTGCTGCTGATGTCCGACTTCCAGACAAAGCAGTTGCCGGCCAGGGCATTTCGATCGCCACTTCAGGAAGCGGCGATGCGACGCTCTACGTCGTTGGGCCAGGAACGGCGATCAAGCGACAAATAAAGCTCGGCGAAGAGATTCAGCTTAAGGGAGAAGAGTTACGCAACGCAGGCTATTACCAGATCGCCATCAAAGGCGGCGACGCGGATATCAGTAAGGATCTATACCTCGCGCCCGGTGCTGCGGAGAAAGTCAACTTTCTCGCTCGACCCTCGCGTGTTCCCGTAGGGCAGCCCAAAGTAATCGCGGGCACGGCATTCGTCTTCGATCAGTATGAGAACCTTGTCGTAGCTCCCACGCCGGTGACATTCGAATTGTCGGTTCCAGGCGCCGCGCCCAAAGTGGAGCGCACAACGACGAAGAATGGCGTTGCCTATCTCCAGACCGGATCGGGAACAAAAGCAGGGCCGGGGCAATTCGTGGTGAAGGTCGGCGACAACTCCGTTCGACGCGTGGTCGAGGAGACGGCTTCCGAGCCCTGCAACCTGCACTTCAAGGTGCACAAAGAAAAAGACGGCCTGATCGCCGAAACCGATCCAGTGCGCGACTGCTCGGGTAACGCAGTTCCCGACGGCACTATCGTGACATTCATCTCTGCCGAACCTGGCAAGGGTCGCTCGACCGTTGATGCTCGCGTGAAGAAGGGAATCGCCCGGGCAGTGCTGCCCCCGGTTCCCGGAGCGACTATCTCAGTTGCCTCCGGTGTCGTTTTGGGAAATGAAGTTCGCTGGGGAGGTGGCGAATGAGACAGAACTCTGAAAACACAGTGCGTCTGCTTGTGGTTGCCGTTGCCTTCGCCCTGATACTCAGCGGCGCACTGCCCCTGATATCGAAAGTACTGGCAGCCGGTGAAACGGTTCAGGTGAGGCTCGACGCATCGCAGATCCAGCCGCGTCCGCTCGAACAGCTGACTGGGCAGTCGATCACGAAGACATATTCGAACGCCTGGAAGAACATGGAAACGGCGCTCGCTGAAAATCGTCCAGACCTGATCGATGAAAGCTTCGTCGGCTACGCGCATGACAAGCTAGTGTCTCAGGTGCAGGAGCAAAAGAAGATTGGACTCGCCACACGATACGTCGATCACGGACACCAGGTATCCGCGACGTTCTACTCGCCCGAAGGCTCAGCCGTGCAATTGCAAGATACGGCGCAACTCGAAATCCAACTGCTGGATGGCGGCAAGGTTGTGAGTTCCCAGAATGTCACGCGCAAGTACATCGCCGTCGTGACGGTAGTTGAAGACAGTTGGAAGGTCCGCATATTGGACGGCGTGCCGGCGTTCTAGCCCGTCCCATCAGCATGGTAGAGACGCAGCATGCTGCGTCTCTACTGTTTGCGATACCTAAGTTCTTTAGCTCTTTGCCCGATTACCACGCGCGGTATCCCTTGTAAGTCCGGCACTGCTCGAACTTCGTCCCATTCCTTCAACAAATTCCGAATGGCCTGCTCCTGCGTGTAACCAATTTCCATTACTAGCCACCCGCCGGGTTTTAGCACCTGAGCAGCCTGCGGAATCAGACGGCGATAAATATCGAGTCCCTCTTTGCCACCACCGAAGAGCGCCTGATGCGGCTCATGCTCACGAACTTCCACCTGTAACTTGTCGGCCTCGGACTCGCCGACGTACGGCGGATTCGACACGACCATATCGAATGTTGGCGAGCCGTCCAGGTACTTTCCCAACAAGTCGCTTTTCGAGAACTCTATTCGATTGGCAAAGTCGAGGCGCGCCGCATTGCTACGCGCAACGTTCAGCGCTTCATCCGAAATATCCACCGCTTCGATTCTTGCTTCCGGCAATTCAGATGCGAGCGCGACAGCAATACACCCTGAGCCTGTGCCAACGTCGATTACGCGCGGAGATTTCATTCCGCGCAGCCTTTCCAGCGCTGCTTCGACGGCATGTTCCGTTTCGGGCCGAGGGATCAACACCGCAGGGGTCACCAGAAGATCGATCCCCCAAAACTCCTGATGCCCTGTGATGTACTGAAGCGGCTCCCCGGCGCAGCGTCGCTGCAGCGCCTCGTCATAGCGATTCAGCTCAGTGCAGGAGAGTTCCAGTTCGGGATGAGCGTAGAGGTACGCCTTGTCGCGTCCAAGCACGTGCATCATCAACGTCTCGGCGTCGAGACGAGCGTCTCCGCGAACGTTTTTCTGCAGCCGCTCAGTACCTTCTCTGATTGCGAGATCGAGCCGCAAGGCCCTTCCCCTAAACCGCCACCGTTTCCTGCTTAAGCTTCTCGGCCTGGAAGTGCGCGACCAGTGCATCGATCAAGGGCTGGAGCTTGCCGTCCATCACTTCCGGCAACTGATGGATCGTCAGACCAATGCGATGGTCGGTGACACGGTTCTGCGGAAAGTTGTAGGTGCGAATCTTCTCGCTGCGGTCGCCGCTGCCTACCTGCGTCTTGCGCTCCTTCGCAAGCTCGGCCTGCTGCCGTTCCAATTCGACCTCGTAGAGACGGGAACGAAGAACGCGCATCGCCTTCTCCCGGTTCTTGATCTGTGACTTTTCGTCCTGACAACTCACAACCGTGTTGGTTGGAATGTGCGTGATACGAACCGCGGAGTAGGTGGTATTCACCGATTGTCCACCTGGGCCGGACGAGCAAAAAGTGTCGATGCGAATGTCCTTCGCTTCGATCTTGATGTCGACATCTTCAGCTTCAGGCAGCACGGCGACGGTTATCGCCGATGTATGAACGCGTCCCTGCTGTTCCGTCTCGGGAACACGCTGTACGCGATGGACGCCGCTCTCGTACTTGAGCTTGGAGTATGCGCCGCGGCCCTCGATCATCGCGATGACTTCTTTCAGGCCTCCAACGCCAGATTCGGAAGTCGACAGTACTTCCACTTTCCAGCGCTGCGACTCCGCATAGCGCGAGTACATACGGAACATCTCCGCGGCGAATAAAGACGATTCATCACCGCCAGTGCCGGCGCGGATCTCGAGGATTACGTTGCGCTCGTCATTCGGATCCTTGGGCAGCAACAGAACCTTAAGGTCGGCCTCGGTTTGATCCAGGCGGGTCTGCAATGTAGCCAGCTCTTCTTCAGCCATCGCCTTCAGGTCAGCGTCGTGCTCCTCAAGCAGCATCGTCTTCGTGTCGGCAATGCCGCGCTTCAGGTCTTTGTACTCACGATAACGTTCGACGATGGGCGTAAGTTCGCTGTGCGCCTTCGCTGTCTTCTGATAGCGGGACGAGTCGCTGACGATGTCGGGCGCAGCGAGCGCCTCGTTCAGTTCCTGATACTTGGTTTCGATCCGGTCAAGTCGTTCAAACATGGTGAAGTCCAATCATTCTCGCAGAGACGCAGCATGCTGCGTCTCTGCCATGCCGCGTGAAAAGTCTGTAGTTGTCAGAGAGAGTAGAGGAGCAAATAAAGTGAGCGGCGGGAGCCGCTAGGCAATCACCAGTTCGCCGCCATTTTGCTTTTCCAGTTCGAGGGCGCGATCCAGAGCGTGAATAGCACAAGCGACCTGGTCATCAGAGGGAGCCTGCGTCGTAATCCGCTGCAACCACAATCCCGGCTTTGTCAGGAGAGCGAACAGTGAATTGCGCTTCCTCGCGGCATAGCGAATCAATTCGTAGGAGATACCCGCAATGAACGGAAGGGCAGCAATGCGCAACGCGAACTTGCCCCAGAAAGTATCAATCGGAAACAGGCTGTAAACCACGATGCAGATGAGCATCACTGTCATTAGGAAACTGGTTCCGCAGCGCGGGTGCCAGGTAACAAAGCTCTGCGCTCGGGGTACGTCGACCGGTTCGCCAGTCTCGAAGGCGAAAACCGTCTTGTGCTCGGCTCCGTGATACTCGTAAACCCGATGGAAGTCTCGCGCGCGCCCGATGCCCCATACGAACAGCAGGAACAGCCCAATGCGGATGAGACCGTCGACAAGGTTGAACAACACACGATTATCTAGCGCGGGGAAGGAATGTTTAAGGCCCGTAGCAGCCAACAGAGGCAGGAATTTGTAGACAACGATGAAGAATCCGAGCGAGAGGATTATGTTTGCGGTTGCAACCCAACCGCTGATCTCAAGCTTGTCCTCAGGCTTCGCATCCTTGCCACCTGTCATCTCCTCGAGCGCAACATTGGCAGAAAACTTTAGAGCTCTGAAGCCAAGCATCATGGCATAGCCCAGTGTCACAACCCCGCGAATCACCGGCCATCCCATCCACTTCCGCTTGTCCGAGGGACGCTCCAAGACGTCGGAGTGCGACACCATCTCTCCCGACTGCTTGCGAACAGCAATCCCCCAGGCATGAGGCGTACGCATCATGACTCCCTCAAGCACAGCTTGCCCTCCAACGAGCGTGGTTTCCTCACCACTCTCGAGTGCGGGAAGAAGCTGCGTTGCCGCCAGCAAGCGGAGATATTGTTTCCAGTAAGTCATAGAGCGTAATAGGGGTAACCAAGTATGGTTACCACACTGGCCCCTCCATTGCATTATACGTTAGGCATCCAGAACTGCCGGGATTATCGTACTGAGTCTGGCCCCGAAGGTTCCCCAGGATTTCGGATCTGCCCTTTCTGATGACCAAGTTACCCGAGAAGATTCACACTGCCACCCTCGACCTCCGCCAGCTTCAGCAGGAAATTCAATCTCCTCTTCCGGCATCCGGACCGCGTCTGGCCGAGCTCGACACCGCTGCCTTGAAAGAGTTCAAAGCCGTAATCGACTACGTTCGCCAACTTCTCTGGACTTACATTCAAGCCGACGACCTGAAGCGCGGAAAGGATGTCGACGAAGAAGTTCGGAGCATGCGCCTTAAGCGCGTGACCGAGATGCTGCACACGATTCAGCAGGAAACGAAAGTCAGACAGCTCACGCCTAACTCTGCAACAGTTTCCTTTCTGAACGCCGTACAGGAAATCGCCGACGCCGCCTTCAAGAAACACAAGTCTTCCGAACAGGACGAAGAGAAAGCCAGTTAGCCGCCCATCTTTGCGTCGTGCAGTCCGAACAACCCTAACGTCCAGCAGTCCGAACACCCTAAAACTTGTCATCCTGAGCCCTGCTTTTGGGCGAAGGACCTTGCGGTTGGTGTTGCCGTTGCGGTTGGTGTTGCTGTTGCCTTTCCGCCTTCTGCTCGCACAATCCGACCATCGAGCTGGAACACAAGCCCATACTTCTTCTCCCACTCGGAGATCAAATCGCGCCACTGCGGATTCATCGAGGCCACTAACGCGTTCTTCTTTGCCCTCGTCCATCCTTTGATCTGTTTTTCGCGAGCGATTGCTGCGCGGACGTCGGCAAACTCTTCGTAGTACACCAACCGGAAGGCCCGATATTGCGCGGTGAAGTTCTTCGGATTTTCCGCGCGTCGATGTTCGAGAACGCGCGTAGTAAGAGCGTTCGTTATGCCCGTGTACAAGGCGCGCCGCGAGCTGCTATTGAGCATGTACACAAAATACCTGTAGTCATGCATTGCTGCACTCCTAAACAAAATCAACAACAACACCAAAACCAACACCAACCGCAGGGTCCTTCGCCCAAAGGCGGGGCTCAGGATGACACATTTTTGAGCGACGCGGCGAACCAATCCACACTTAATGTCCTTCGCAGTTTCCCCTGCTACCATCGCTTCCATGCTGCGCTTTGCCCAGCTCTGCGAAGCGGTGGCCAAGACCACAAAGAAGCTGGAAAAACGCAAGCTGGTCGCCGAATACTTCCGCGCACAGCCTGAGCAGACTGCCTCCCAAGCGGCGATCTTTCTCTCCGGTGACATCTATCCCGCGTTCTCAGAACAAACTCTGAACGTTGGAGGATCGACGGTCTGGCGAGCAGTGCAGCAACTCACCGGGCGCTCCGACGAGGAGATGTCGCAAGCCTATCGCCGCCACGGCGACGTTGGAGCCGCCGCGTACGAGCTTTGGCCACCAGAGTTCACGGGATCTGTCCTCACGCTTCCCGATTTGGCAAAGCTCTTCGATGACATCGCCACCGCGCGCGGTCCCACGGCAAAGTTGGAGCAGGTGAGCGCCTTACTGCGGCAATGCTCTGCGCTGGAAGCGAAGTACGCCATCAAGATGATGGTCGGCGACCTGCGCATTGGCATGCGCGAGAGCCTGGTAGAAGAAGCGCTTGCCGCTGCGTACGACAAGTCTGAGTTAGCCGTGCGCGGCGCAAACATGCTGCTCGGAGACATCGGCGAAACACTACGCCTCGCCGCGGAAGACCGTCTCGGAGAAGCGCGGATGCGGCTCTTCCATCCGCTCGGCTTCATGTTGGCTGCCGAGGTGAAGTCGAGCGAAGAAGCCACGTCTTACTTCACGGACGCGCAGATTGAGGATAAGTACGACGGCATTAGGGCCCAGGTCCACTGCGGTGAAGGACGCGTAAGCATTTTCTCCCGCACGCAAGACGAGATCAGCGAATCGTTTCCTGAACTGATTCCACTGTTCCAAAACAGTCCAGAGGCGCTGGTGCTCGATGGCGAGATTCTCGCCTGGGGACTGGGAGCAGCAAATGCTGGCGGTAGCGCTTTGCCGTTCTCAGCGTTGCAGAGGCGCCTGGGGCGAAAGCGAGTCGGTGACAAGCTGATGCGCGAGGTCCCTGTAGTCTATGTAGCCTTCGACGTTCTCTTCGCGAACAACGAACTTACGATTGATCGTCCCTTGCGCGAACGCTCAGAGATGCTTACCAGGATCGCGCAACAACTGGTAGAGACGCCGCATGCTGCGTCTTCTGTAAGCGGCGCGATGCAATCAAGTCTCTTCGAGGCAGACGAAACAACGGCCACCTTCCCCCGCCTCATCCGCGCACCGATATGTGAAGCGCACACGGCTGACGACATCGATCGAATCTTCATGGAAGCCCGGGCCCGTGGCAACGAAGGCCTCATGATCAAGAACCGCGAGACCCTATACAGCCCGGGCCGCCGCGGCCATGCCTGGCTCAAGATGAAGCGGGAACTCGCAACACTAGACTGCGTAGTAACCGGCGTTGAGTTCGGAAATGGGAAGCGCGCCGGAGTGCTGAGCGACTATACCTTCGCCGTGCGCGGAGAAAACGGAGAACTGATGAACGTAGGCAAGGCTTATTCTGGCTTAACCGACTCCGAAATCGCTGAGATGACACAATGGTTCAAAGCGCACACGCTAACCGACTTCGGCCACTCGCGACTGGTTGAACCAAAAATTGTGCTGGAAGTAGCCTTCAACAACATCATGCGCTCCGACCGCCATGAGAGCGGGTTTGCCCTGCGCTTTCCCCGCATAGTCCGCCTACGGCCAGACAAGCCGCCCGATGAAGCCGATACTGTGAAGCGGGTAGAAGAAATTTATTTGAGCCAGCACCGGGCGGAGTGAATGTTCTCTAAACGAGGACGCCGCGCGCCCTCGCGCGGGTTTCGAATGTTGCCCCGACGATCGGCCAATGATCCGCGAAAATGCAAGGGCCGAAAGCGCCCGAATGCACAAAGTTGAGTCGAGCCCGGAGGGGCTGGGAGCTAAATTCCCCTTTTGATACTGTCATCCCTCGCGCCGCAGCGACATCGTCTTCGCCCCGAAGAATTGGTTTTGCGTCGCGGGGGATCTGCTGTTGTTCGCGATCCCAAGAACAGCAGATCCCCCAGGCCGCCTCTAGCTTGCTGCCACTGTAGGGAACCTTGCTGCAGCCTGAGGGATGACAGTATCTGAGAGTAATTCGCCCAGTGAGAACACAAATCAAAAAGCCTCCGAAAACCGGAGGCTTCGAAAACCAAGAGCCAGCAGGCACCTACGCTTTTTGCACTTTCCCACTCTTCAAGCAGCTTGCGCAGACGCGCAAGCGCCGGTGCGATCCTTGAACGATGGCGCGAACCGAACGCAGGTTTACGTTCCAACGCCGCTTGGTCACGTTATGGGCGTGGCTGATATTGTTTCCAAATTGCGGCCCTTTGCCGCAGACTTCGCATACGCGTGCCATCTTACAAACTCCAGATTCAGCAGACTTTAGCCGAGTCGAGGCCGAAAGTCTCAGGATTTCTTCAGGAAGCCGGCTCCGCCGAAGGCGGACAACGCTCTAGAAGGGTTTGGACGAGGTGTCCAATGCTTGATTGTAAAGGAACGCCCCAGAATTACGCAATTCGGAGACCGCAACCCACGCCGAGATGCGGAGCGCCCGGGCGCCCCTCGCCCGGCGAACGAGGATCTCAAATCTCCCTGCGACGGGCTTCGAAGGACCAATTCCCCGAGACGAGGGCCTTGGGCATCCAGAGATTTCAGGGCGCGATGCACGTGCCGCGTCTCGCGGCACGAGGTCACTGAATCATCAAGAAACTCTGAAATGGGTCTATCCAATAGGCTCGCACCCGGCGGCTTCCGCCGCCGGTACTGCGCTCCCCGCTGAACACTATGAAATACTTAGTCCGCCCAGATGAGCACCGCAACTCCCTACGACCTCGCCGAACTCAACGCTGCGTTGCAAAGCTCACTCTTCTCCGGTCGGCTCCACCACATTCCCGAAACGGGATCGACGAACACGCTCGCAATGCAGGCCGCTACCGCCGGAGTCGGGGAAGGCACGGTTATCTTCGCCGATCAACAAACCGCTGGACGCGGACGCAATGGGCACGACTGGCACTCCGAACCTCGCACAGCGATCCTCGCATCTGTTGTGCTGCGTCCCAAGATTCTCCCGGCGCAATCGCTTTGGCTGTCTCTTATGGCCGGCGTAGCCGTGCACGAGGCCATCCTGCGCACCTGCGGGATCTCCTGCGACCTGCGCTGGCCGAACGATCTGCTGATTGAACGCAAGAAGGTCTGCGGCATCCTCACGGAGATCTCCGCCGACGCCGAGCAGCTCCGCTTTGCCGTGATTGGAATTGGGATCAACGTGAATCAACCATCGTTCCCCGCCGACATCGACGCACTTGCAACATCGCTACAAATCGAAACCGGCAAACAGTGGTCGCGGACCGAGGTGTTGGTTGCATTGCTCAAATCGCTTGGAGCGCAATATCAGACTGCCCTTGCTGCTGGCGGGGAGGAGTCGCTGCTGAGGCGGGTGGAGTCCATCTCCAGCTATGTGCGCGGCAAACGCGTTCACGTGGACGAAGGCGGCGGATACGACGGAGTAACCGACGGCCTCGACGCACGCGGATTCCTCCGCGTTCGCACCGCAGAGAGCATGCGGACAGTATTGTCGGGGGGAGTGAGGGAAAATCGGGTGATCGGGCGATCGGGTGATCGGGTGATCGGGTGAAGTAAGCTTGGTTCTCTGCGCACCTTGGGACTACATAGGCTTGGTTTGTTTCTTTACTGTCATCCCGGAACTCTTTCCGGAACTCTTTACTGTCATCCCGAAACGAAGTGAGGGATCTGCTGTTTGCTGCAACGCCAAAACAGCAGATTCCTCGCGCCAAAAGCAGGCGTTTCGGAATGACAGTAAGTAGGGGACGGTTTCTTACTTCACCCGATCACCCGATGGCCCGATCACCCGATCACCCGATTCTTCTGATAGCGTATTCCCATGCTCCTAGTCCTCGACGTCGGCAATACCAACACGGTCCTGGGGCTCTATCGTCCGAGCCAGGAGCAAGCGGGTGTGCCTCCGCGCTTTGATCAGATGGTGGCGAACTGGCGCGTGGGAACGATCCGCACGAATACCGCCGACGAATACGGCGTTCTCTTCCGCAACCTGTTTGCCATGCAGAAGATCGATGCGGCCGACGTGAAGGCCGTAGTCATTTCGTCGGTCGTGCCGCCGCTCGATTCCACGCTGCGCGAAGTGAGCGAGCGCTACTTCCAGACAAAGCCGCTGTTCATCGAGCCTGGTGTCAAGACCGGCATGCCGGTGCTGGTCGATAATCCGGCAGAGGTCGGAGCCGATCGGATCGTGAACGGCGTAGCTGCCTTCGAGCGCTACGGCGGGCCGTGCATCGTCGTCGACTTCGGAACCGCTACAACCTTTGACGTAATCTCCGAACGCGGCGAATATATGGGCGGCGTAATCGCTCCCGGAGTGGGAGTCTCGGCGGAAGCATTGTTCCAGCGCACCGCCCGGCTTCCCAAAGTGGATATCCGCAGGCCCGCTCGCGTAATAGGCACCAACACCGTCGCCCACATTCAGTCGGGATTGTTTTACGGCTACATCGGGCTGACCGATGGCCTAATCGAACGCATCATCGAAGAGATCGGCGGCGGCAAACCTAAGATCGTTTCCACCGGCGGCCTGGCAACACTCATCGCTTCAGGCTCGCGCTATATCGGAATCGTCGACGAAATGCTCACGCTCGACGGCATGCGCATCATCTACGAGCGCAACACCGGAGCAAGGCAGACGAAGAAGGCGCAGGGTGCCGAGAAGCGAGCCATGTGAGGCCTTCTTCCGTTGTCATTCCGAAGCGAAGCGAGGAATCCCTACCGCACCCATGCATTCTCGTGAAAGTAGGGATTCCTCGCTTCGCTTCGGAATGACAATCGGTAACGTGGTCAAATAGCTGCTTGCACAACTACTTCAACTACTTCACAGAAATCGAAGAACACTTCCAGCGCCGGCGAGGCACCCTTCTGCTTCTTTCAACTCTCGACTGGGCCCTGATCGAAACCTGGAAGGAAGCGGGGATTCCGCTTGAAGCGGTGCTTCGCGGCATCGATACTGCATTCGACCATTACGACCGCAAGCCCAGCAAGACTCGCAAGGTGAATAGTCTGGCCTTTTGCTCACAGGAGGTGCTCGCCGCTGCCGAGGAGATGAAAGAAGCTGCTGTCGGAAGTAAACGTGAGAAGGAAGGAGGCGACAGCGGGCTTTCTGCCGAAGAAGTATGCGGCTATCTGACAAAGAATGCGGCGCTGTTTCGTGTCGCCAAATTGGAAGGGATCGCCGGACAAGTGGCGCGCGAGGCCGCAGATTCTCTGCTGAACATCTCCGATGATCTAAAAACGAACGCCTCTCGGCGCCTGCATCTGGAAGATGTTGAGCGCCGGTTAACTGTGTTGGAGGAAAAACTCCAGGCAGCGTTGCTCACATCGACTCCTGAAAAGGAACTGCTTGCCATTCGCAGCGACGCCGACCGGCAAATGGCCGCATATCGGGGAAAGATGAACGCCGCGCAGATCGATCAATTGCACAAGCAGTTCCTGCACAAGCGCTTGCTCGAGCGATATTCGCTTCCTCGCCTCAGCCTGTTCTACATGTGACGCGCGTGGAACTCACCATCGAAAAATTGATTTATGGCGGTGATGGCCTGGCCCGACTTGCGGAAGGCGAGTCGCGTGCGAAGGCGATCTTCGTCCCGTACGTGCTGCCAGGAGAGAAGGTTGAGGCGGAGATTGCAGAGGAGCGTCCCGGATTTGCGCGGGCGCAACTGAAGCAGATTCTGCAGCAGTCGCCGTTGCGCACGACTCCGCCCTGCCCTTACTTCGGCGAGTGTGGCGGCTGCCATTACCAGCACATCAACTACGAAGAACAACTTCGTCTGAAGTCAGAGATCCTGCGCGAAACTCTGCGCCGCACTGCGAAGCTGGAGTTGACGCTTGAGATTCAGACTCATCCGTCCCCACCGCTTCATTACCGCAATCGCACCAGATTTCATCTGCGCAGCCAACCGGGTTTTGCCATCGGGTACTTCCGGCCCGGCTCGCACCAGTTGCTGCCTGTACGCGAATGTCCGATCAGCTCAACGCTCATCAATCGCGCGTTGACAACAATTTGGACTCTCGGCAGCGAAGCACCGGCCGAGATCGCCGAAATCGAACTGTTCGCCAACGCGGAGGACGATGGCTTGATGGTCGAGCTCTACTTGCGTCCGGGCGGTGCCGATCGCAATGCCCTGCTTAAGTTTGCGGGCGCGTTTGCCGCGGCCTTGCCAGAGATTCACGGTGTCGTCAGTTTTGCACGAGCCGAGTCGCGTTCCCGCACGCCGGCGCCGCCCCGGCGCGATGTTCTCTACGGAGAGCCATCGATGAAGTACGAGGCCGCAGGCGAAAGCTATCGGGTAAGCGCTGGAGCATTCTTCCAGACGAACCGATTTCTTGTAGAGCAGATGATTCAATTAGTAGTCGGCGAACGCCGGGCCAAGGTGGCTCTGGATCTCTATTCAGGCGTAGGACTTTTTGCTGTTCCGCTTGCTCGGCGCTTCGAGCGAGTAATCGCAGTCGAGTCATCGCCGTCGTCGGTCGACGATTTACGCGCAAATGCACCCGCAAACGTGAGAGTCTCATCGCAGAGCGTTGAGGCGTATCTCACCAGTGTGGCCGGCACGCTAAAGCCAGACTTGATCGTCGTGGATCCTCCGAGAGCTGGCATGGGGCAAACGATCGCCACGCAGATCGGCAAGCTCAGTCCGCGCGAGATTGTGTATGTCTCCTGTGATCCTGCGACGCTGGCGCGTGACCTGAGGCAGCTCACTTCTGGTGGATGGCAAATCACGGAGATGCACCTGATCGATCTCTTTCCCCAGACGTTTCACATTGAAAGCTGTACGGTATTGCGACGAGGTTAGTTGGGGAACCGATGTGGATAGGGCATCAGACCCGAAAGGGGTCGAAAGAAGCAGAGCCCAGTGGCGTAAGCCCTGGGAAGACGCCGACAAGGAGATGTGAGCCCTGAAAGGGCAACATTCATTCGCGGAGCTGTGGCAATCAGAATCTAGCACCAACATGAATCACCATTCCTCCGGGACTCAAAATTCAAAGAAATATTGTTGGACGCTAACCCTGGGCTTACGCCACAGGTTTCCTCCTATTCCGGCCCTTCGGGCCTGGTGCTCGTAAAAAGCACACTCAATCCCCAAAGACCCGAATCAGGAGATTCCGTGCAAGCAGCTCATTCAGCTTGTCCGTCCCAAAACGCGACTTCATCTCTGCCGCAGGAAACTCACAATGCTCAACTCCATTGCCAACTAAGCGGTAAACGTACGCGACCTTCGCGTTCACCTCAGACTGCTTCACATCGCGCACGTACCCTACGGGCGAAAATTCCGCGATAAAAGCGAAAGACGCTGTCTTCTCCTCCGAAACGGCTTGCGTCACTGTGCTCTCAAACTGATCGGGAAGCACGGAGCAGTTCTGACCCTCACAACGCTCAAATGCCACGAGGTGGTTGAGTTGATTGATAAACTCCTCGCGCTCCCTGTCCGACGGTAAAGGATAAACAGGAATATCGGATTCCTTCGAAGGGTCATACAGCGACAGAACCAACGGGTGAGTGGGGGCAAACTCCGTCGTGTTGTGCTCATACACAACCCTACCGCTCACGCTGGTGACAAACCGCCCGTAGCGCGTGTCCTTGAGCTTGAGTTCGCTGTCCAGCCCCTGCATGCATTCCAAGTGGGGATTGATATGGGTCCCAACAAGAATGAATAGACCAACGCGATGCACGGAAACCGCCGAGCCCATGCAAGGAGTCTGAAACATGCCCGCTTGACCATCTTTGAAGAGTTCGTTCTGGAACCAACGCTTGGGGCCCCTTGCGAACCGGGCAACATGCAACGGAGCTTTGAGGAGATCGGAGCCTTCAACGCGCTCGTAGTAGGCGATGACGAACTCCATCGAGCTGTTCAGCACAGCATAGCTTGTGATTGCAGTGCGCAGATCGAGTAGCGAGTTCCTCGCCATCCGCTCGGGAATGCACGCGGCAGTGAACACATCGGCCAGAGTAGCGGACTGATCGAGAACCAGGTTCGCGCACTCAGTGTCCTTCTGCGCAAAGGCTGCGTTTGCCAGTAGTACCAGGATTGCAAAGGCCATGCGCATATACGCTCGCAAGCATACTCCGGAAATTTGACGTTTGTATGACTAGCAAACGCAGCAATTGGAGTAAACTCTCCCCTCCGTGGCCGCTGCTCCGTCGATTGCTCCCGCGCCGCCCGCACCCGCTCCTGCGCCAACCGCCGCTTCGGCGCTCGTCTCTTCGCGCTATCCAATGCTGTGGGCAGCTACGGCGTTCGCTGCTGGACTGCTGTGGGCTGGCTTCGCTACTGGTCCGACGTACTGGATTCCGCCAAACTGGCCGATTTTTGCAGCAATTCTGCTGCTCACACTGTCTGCTGTCTCGGCTAAACCTCGCCCACGAGCCGCATCGCCGATTGCTTTGATCGCAATTGCGATGCTCGGAATTGCGGAGGGCGGTCTCGGCAAGCCGTTGCAGACTGCTCTGTTGCCACCAGAACTTGACAACGCGCAAGTTGAGGTCACAGGATTCGTGACTCGCGCTGCACTTCCGGTACTCGAGACCGACGCCTCCAGTTTCGATTCGGAACAGGCTCCAACGGAAAGCTACCAGCAGATTGATCTGCAAGCTGAGACGATTGGCAAACTCGACCAGGAAACAGGCACGCCGAGCACTCTCACCTCTAGGTTAGGAATCAGGATCGGTATCTATGGATCGGCAGAAACCGCCGCAATATTTGCTGGACACGCAGCGCGCGAGTTTCATTATGGCGAGCGACTTCGGATTCGCGGACGAATACGGACGCCACAAATCTATGGCGACCCAGGCGGGTTCGACCGGCGGGCCTATCTGCTGAACAACGGAATCGTCGCTACATTCAGCGCGAAGTCGGCGGATGTGGAAGTACTGCCGGGGCGTGGTGGAACGCGATGGGGAGCTCTTCGTGCGGCTGCGCGGCGCAGCCTCCTGCAGCAGATGCTTGGGTTGAGAACTCCGGACGGGCAAGGCTGGCGCGTGTTCTCGATCAGCTCACCCGACGTAGCGCTGCTGGCGGCGATGATCCTGGGCGAACGCTCGTTGCTTGAGCAGAATGTGAAGCTTGATTTTCAGCGCACAGGTTCCTATCACCTGCTGGTTGTCTCCGGAATGGGAATAGCAATCTTTGCTTTTTCTGTCTTCTGGCTCGCGCGGCTGCAGCGACTTTCCGATACGGCGGCAACGATTGCGAGCGTCGTCTTTGTCGGCTTGTACGCTTCAGTGACTGACTTAGGCGCTCCGGTCCAGCGGGCGGCGTTTACGTGCGTGGTTTACATGCTGGCGCGGCTGCTGTATCGCGAGCGAAATTCGCTCAATGCCCTGGGAGTTGCCGCACTTGTGGCGCTGGTGATCGATCCTAAGGCGCTGTTCGATGCGGGATTTCAGATGACCTTCCTGGCAGTCCTAACGATCGCGGGAATCGCCGTTCCCATTATGGACCGTACAACAGCCTTCTATCGAAAGACTTTGCGCCACCTGGACTCCACAAGCTACGACCTGCATCTGCTCCCGAAACAGGCGCAGTTTCGCGTAGAGCTGCGCATGATCCTCGCTCGAATGGAACTCTTGCTGCCACGACGGGTAGCGCGATTCCTTGCGCTTGGCGGACTAAAACTCGCGGTGAGAACGGCTGATCTGATACTGATCTCTGCCCTGATGCAGGCCGTTCTCGCCCTGCCGATGGCTGTTTATTTTCATCGCGCCACTACTCTGGCGTTGCCGGCGAACCTCGCGGCCGTTCCCGTAATGAGCTTCCTGCTTCCAGTGGCGATTGGAACCACGCTGCTTAGCTACGCTGGAGCGTGGCTAGTGTTCATACCGCGCTGCGTGACAGCACTTCTACTGCATTTAATGAGCGCGGGAGTCGCTACATTTGCCCGTTTTCGTGGCGCAGATTTGCGCGTACCGGATCCTGCAGCTTGGGTTATCGCGCTTGCCTTGGCAGCAATCGCTGCGTGTTTGTTCAGCGCGAAGCGAAGATTTCACTGCATCTTAGGTGCAATTCTCTTGTTAGTGATCGCGGATGTCGCGCTGGTAATCGTCCGGCGTCCTGACACGGTTGCCGGAAAACTGGAGATTACCGTCATCGATGTGGCTCAGGGCGATTCTATTTTGGTAGTTACCCCGGCCGGCAAGACGCTGCTGATCGATGCCGGTGGCGCACTAGGAACCAGTAGGTCGGGTTTCGACGTTGGCGAAGAAGTGGTATCGAACTATCTTTGGGCGCGCGGATTGTCGCATCTCGACTCCGTAGCGCTCACCCATGCGCACGGAGACCATGTTGGAGGGCTGCCAACGGTCCTCAAAAACTTTCATCCAGCGGAGTTATGGGTTGCTCCAAGCCCTCCGGCGCGGGCTTATAGCGACCTTATCGCCCACGCTAAGGAGCTGCGCATCGCAGTCTTACAGCGCGTAGCGGGCGACAAATTCGACTTCGGAGGCGCACATTTCGAAGTTCTTGCGCCATCTTCAGACGCTTATCTGGCGCCAAAGCGCATCAACGACGCGTCTATGGTGCTTAAAATCACGTTCGGAAACGCCTCAGCGCTGCTGGAAGGCGACGCGGAGAGGCGCGAAGAGAACCTTATTTCGCCTCAAATTGGCGCTATAAACGTGCTTAAAGTGGCCCATCATGGCAGCTCTTCGTCCTCAATTCCCGCTCTAATTGACGCTATTCGGCCTCAATTTGCGCTTATTTCCGTGGGAAAGTTCAACCGCTATGGTCATCCGCGCGCGGAAGTTTTGACCAGGCTGGCAGACTCCGGTGCGTGTACTTTTCGCACCGACTACGAAGGAGCGGTGAGCTTATATCTCGACGCCAGCGGAGTGACGTCGGCGCGATGGGGAAGCCGCCGGCTCGCTATGGAGTTTCCGCCTCGCTGGATTCCTCCTCAGCAGACTGGTCATTGCGCTGCGATTCAATGATCTCTCGCGCTTCGTCGGCGTCCGACGGACGAACGCGTAGCATGACTCCGCCAACGCCAGGAAGAACGTCCTGCGGAGCGTCGCGATTCGTCAACAGGCTTTCGATTCCGTTTGATTCGAGCAATCCCTGAACTACCAATGCTTCGGCTTCGTCGCTGGTGTCGAGCACCGTTACCAATTCTTTTTCTTCATGGATCGGCGTTGGTTCAAAGCTCGGATTGGTAGCCATCATTCCTCCACTTTTGCGCAACAAAGCGCGAGTTCACGCATTACTCGACGCCACAGTGCAGCGACTTGGATGCACTGAAGTACCCAACAGTGTACTGCGTCACGTTGAGTCTCGGCGAAACCGATGTATTATGCGGCAATGCGTCCAGCTCAAGGGCAATTCGGCTGGTTTGGAATTTCTGCGCAACGCATCCCTATCGTCAGTCCATCCAATTCATTAATGCTCCTGCAAGGAGAGTTGGGCCAAGTAGACTCCGTGGATTCGGGGCCTTCGGCGAGCACAGATTGTGCCGTTGAGGTGAGGGAACTTGCCCGTGCAGGTTTCAGGAGATACTGCGGATGAGTCAAACGGGCCAGAATAAGGAACCACAGAAACGCAGCCAGGTTGAAATAGAACAGGAAGAAGAGAACCGCAAGATTCGCCGGCTGCAATTGATGATGAACATGGTGATGTCAGTCCTCGCTCAGGATGAAGACCTCACACTGGAGCAGGCGTCGGAGATGATCGCCAACGCCAAGACGGCGGCTCTCGCGATGTTCCCCGACAAGGAACTTGCCTACGATCTGATCTACCGTCCCCGTTTTCAGCGGTTGTTGAACGAGAGATTCAGACTGCAATAGTGCTCTGAAGAATGTTGTTTCGGTTCGGCCACGGCTGGTGCTGGTCGGGGGCCGGCACCACGTAATCCAGGCCTGCATAGATGTGTACTCTAGAGTTATCAAGCCAACGTCGCTGATGTCTTGTTTTTTCTACGGGACAAATGCTCGAAAAACAGGCTTTTGTCCCAACCGCTACATTCCATCTAATTCGCTGATTACAAACTGCTTATTTTAACTGATCGAGTTTGTCCCACTGTCCCAAACCCTATACCCGCGGGACAGTGGGACAGAGGCTCAAAACATTGTCAGAATCTTAAACATCAAGAGCTGGCTCAAGACACATTAAGGCCAGGCGGGAAATGCCCGAGAATCACGTCGTGCTTGGCCGCATTTGGGTAAGCCGAAACGTCGTCGTTCCCCAAAAGGCACGAGCCTGCATCTGGACCGGGATGCGACGATCGTCTTCCGAATACCACATCCAGATTTTTCCTTTTCCCTTTTGCGGACCATTTAGAGCTTCCCCCGAGACGCGAATCGTGTCGAACTTTCCTGCCGGCGTTTTCACCGACTCGCGGGCTTCGACTGTGACTTCGATGTCGGTGGTCTTTCCGCCGTCGCTGCTGGGGAAGGTGAACTTCGAGCCCGGCTGCAACGGCTGCGATCCTACGTAGTACAACGCCGCGAGAGTATTTGTGGCGCAACTCCCATTGTCATTCTCTTCGTGCTTCAGGTTTTTCGCGCGAATGTTCTGCTCGTCAACAATCGCCTTCTTGCGGCCGTAGTCGTACCGAACTTTGGTCTCGACTCGGCGGAAACCCTCTTCTGTGTGCTTGGTGAGAGACAGCACGCAGTTGGTCGGCGGATGGTAAAAAGTTTCGAGCCGATCATGAACGTGATAAAGCAACGCCACCGCTCCAGTGGCATCAGCGTCGACGACGATATGATGCTCGCCGTTCACATTGTCCAGCCGCACCGTCGCCCTGCCGGCGGTGACCAGGCGCCAGTCAACGCTGTAAGTAAATATCTGACCTTCAGGAAAGCGGTAATTTGGGATCGGCGGATTGATCTTTGAGCCGGAAACGAACGCGTCAGATTTTCCGGTCGCAGGAGCGGGACCAGAGTGCTGATTTGGGACACCGGTCGGCGGTTGAGAGGGTGCAGCCGGTGTGGGATGGGTCGCTTGAAATCCGGTGGCGATGATCGTTGCAAGCGCTATCGGTACAATCGCGCCGATCCTCCGGAAATGCGCAGTACGGTCTCTATCGATCAGTGTTTTTGCCCTGCCTTTTACTAGGCCCCCGCGCTTCCAGATCGGATCATTTTCACTGTAATCGCCAGCATCATCAAAACGGCGCCGATTAAGGCATTGTACTCGCGATGCTTCAGATAGAGCGTGGATGAGAAGTTGGAAATCAGGCTCTCGCCGGACCAGCGCGGCGCCAGCCGGGGCACACGTCGAGCGTAGAGTTCAAAATCGGGAAAGCGCGACCGCAGAAATGCTTCTTCGCTGCGGATCACCGGCACATAGATCGCGGTGAACATCGCTACCAGCAAAAACCATATCCAAAGACTCCCGGCAGCCAGCGCGAAGCCAATTCCTATAAGGATTGAGCCGAGATACAGCGGATTTCGCGTGTAGCTGTAAGGACCGGAGGTCGCCAGCTCCTCGTTCTTTTTCAGTTGTCCGGAGGCAATGGCTCGAATGGCAAGGCCGGCGACCACGACGATTGAGCCCGCGACGATGGCTCCAGGCGATGGCCGTGCCAGCCAGAGATAAATCACAGCGAACACGAATCCCAGCGGCACGCGAATGCGCCGCGCAATTCGGGACCATCCGCTCGGCACAGTGGTTGTTACAGTGCCGGCGCTCACGCGGGAACTCCCAGTAACGCCAGAGCCACCTCGGTGACTTGCTCGACGGTTATGGTCAAAAGGCCTGGCTCGGGCTGGCGACGGCGACTGTGATCGCGCTTGCTCTCCGGGCTCCGAAGCACTACATAGCGTCCTGCATAAGGACCATTTCGGGCCGGGTCCGTCGGGCCAAAGATAGCAACTGCCGGCGTTCCCAACGCATTCGCAAGATGCGAGGGCCCAGTATCTCCACCGACGAACAATGCAGCCCGACGACAGATCGCGATCAGTTGCAGAAGGGAACACTCCACAACCTGCGCCGATTTTTCATTGCCCTGGACTACCTCGTAAGCAAGGTTTTTCTCGCCCGGTCCGGCATTCACAAGGACTTTGATACCGTGTTCTCCCAGGGTGCGTACCAATGCGCCATACCGCTCCGCCGGCCAACACTTCGCCCCCCACCCAGCGCCGGGATTGACGATCGCGAATGAGCCAGAACTTGCGCCGGTTAGCTCGTCGGCCCAGTGCTCAGCCTCTGGGGAGACTGGAAACGGCGGCTGGATGGGGTCGAGGCTTCTTCCGACGGCAGCAGAGACAATCTCCGCCGCCTGATCGACGACGTGTCGTCCGGGTGTGCGTGCCTTCACGTTGTACCACCACCGCGCAGGCAACTCGCGCGGATGCATTGCTCCGGCTCGTACCCTTGCGCCACTCACTTTCGTGAGCAACGCCGAGCGAATCGCTCCCTGCAGGTCAATGACGTGATCGTAGTTCAGGTCACGCAATCGCGAGCGCAATGCGCGCATCTCTTCGCGCGTTATTGAAGAAAACGGATGCTGGCGCCACCGTCGCATGTGGACTTGATGGACGAAGTGGACGAGCGGCTGTTCGGGAGAAATCGAGGCGCTCGTGTCGGAGATTGCTCTGGAGGTCAGCAGCGGCGACCAGCGTTCTTCGATCGCCCAGTCAATGCGGCTATCGGGAAACTGCGCACGCAATCCCGCCACGGCGGGCATGGCATGGATGATGTCGCCCATGGCGCTGAGACGAACGATCAATATGCGCATCGCTACTTTGACCGGAATTGCACCCTAGATTTTCTCACGTGCGGTCGGCTCCGACCGTTGCGGAAGGGTGTTCTGACTTACCCCCTTGTGAAGGGGCATCGACTTTCAAAACCAGACACGGATCACACAGATGTAACGGATTGCACGGATAGTGAAAGTGCAAGTACGAATAAATCCCTTCGTTAATCCGTGATATCCGTAGAATCCGTGAGATCCGTGTCGTGTTTTTGAAAGTCGCAGCCTATCTTAGTGCGAACTTTGCCGCCTATATACTGCAAGCAATGCCGATCAGCTCACGTTTTCTGCGACTCGCCCTCATCTTTTTCATTTCTTGCCGCTTTACCTGGAGCCAAAATCCTTCTGATTCGAAGGTCAAGGCAGAAGCGGTTCGCGCTCATGAAATGTTTCTTGCCAGCGACGCTATGCGCGGACGCGGCAGCGCTACTCCTGATGAATGGATAACGGCGACCTACGTTGCTTCGGAATTCCAGAAGTACGGCTTGAAGCCCGGACTGCCGGACGGAACCTACATCCAACGCGCTGAGCTCGTTCAACCGGTTGTCGAAGGTCCCGCCAAAATCACGGCTCCGCAGAGTTCGAATCTTGCACCATTCGAAGAAGGCAAAGACTTCAGCTTGATCCGAACCAGCGGCGAGAGCTTTTCGGGACCGCTGCAGGTGGTCAACTCAGAAAATGCTGGCACGATTCAAATCCAACCCGGAGCCGTTCTTTTGCTCAGCAGCGACCTCGGCGCACAAGCGGGCACCGTGGGCAGGCGCGCTTATGGAGCTGGAGCGAAAGCGATCCTCCGCGAAGACCCCTCGTTGACAGCCGAGACACTTGCCAGGAGCCTGGACGAACGCAGCGCGATCGAACCTCATCTTCCCGAGACCGGACGGTCCTTAGGCAGAAGCTTTACGCTTCTCGCGGTCACCAAGGATGTAAGCGAGCGCCTCGCAAAACTCGCGCCCAATACTGTGGTCTCCTTCGACATCCACACCAAGGACACGCCGCGTTCCACCTACAACGCCGTTGCAGTGCTGTCTGGCAAAGATGCCAGCGCCAACGCCAAGACGATTCTGCTGTCAGCCCATCTCGACCATCTCGGAATCGGAAGGCCGGTAAACGGCGATTCAATCTATAACGGAGCGAACGACGACGCCTCCGGCACGATTGCTGTCCTTGAACTCGCGCGCGCACTCGCAGTTGGTCCCAAGCCGCAGCGAACGATCTACTTTGTTTGCTACGGAAGTGAAGAACTCGGAGGTCTGGGTTCGACCTACTTCCGCGACCACACGCCAGTTCCCCTCGACCGCATCGCAGCGAACATTGAATTCGAGATGATCGGCAACCAGGATCCCAAAATGCCAAAAGGGAAATTGCTCCTCACTGGCTGGGACCGCTCAAATCTTGGTCCCACTCTGGTCCAGCATGGAGCACTGCTAGGCGATGATCCTTACCCGGAGCAACATTTCTTTGAGCGCTCGGACAATTACTCTTTGGCGCTCAAGGGAGTGGTAGCTCACACGGTAGGAGGCTGGGGCACACCACCGACCTACCACAAGCCCGACGACGACATCGCTCATCTCGATTTCGATTTCATGACGCAGGCGATCCAGTCGTTCGTCGAGCCCGTGCGCTGGCTCGCCAACTCGGACTTTGTTCCGGAGTGGCTGCCGGGAAAAAAACCGGAAGCGACCCACTAAGAAAGCGATGCTCTGTATTCCAGCCGACTAAACGGCGCTTCTCCGGCGAAGGTTTATTGGTCCACTCAAGCGTGTCATCTTAAGCGTGTCATCCTGAGCCCCTCCTTTGGGTGAAGGACCTTGCGGTTGCTGTTGCCTGTGGTGTTGCTGTTGGTTTTGCCATTGTTCTTGCTCCTTGCCTAAGAGCAAGTCATGCACGACTACAAATATTTCGTATACATGCTCAACAGCAGCTCGCGCCGTGCCTTATACACCGACATCACAAACGCTCTTACCACTCGCGTACTTGAGCATCGACGCGCGGAAAATCCCAAGAGCTTCACGGCTCAATATAGTGCTTTCCGGCTGGCGTATTACGAAGAGTTTGCTGATGTTCGTGCGGCGATCGCCCATGAGAACCAGATTAAAGGGTCGACGCGAGCAAAGAAGAACGCGCTTGTAGCCTCGATGAATCCCCAATGGCGTGACTTAGTCTTGGAATGGGAGAAGAAGTATGGACTGGTATTTCAGCTTGATGGGCGAATCGTGAAGGCCGAAGCCGAAAGGCAACACCAACATCAACCGCAAGGTCCTTCGCCCAAGAGCAGGGCTCAGGATGACACGTCTTAGTTTGCGTGCGGTGTAAAAATGATTTTAGGGTCTAGCTGTGCAAGTAGCGGCCACCACTTCCTCGTCCATATCTTTACACTAGACTCGCCTGCTTTACGCTTCATCGTTGGAAGGCTGAGGAATCGATGAGAGTACACTCTCACTTCGGCTACAGTGCTGCGGGAGAAACGCATGCTACTCGGAAGACTCCGCTGTCTTTTCGGAACTGAATACTCGCAAGGTTCGACTTTGTCGCGACTCTGTGTCGCGGTGCTGTGTGCGAGCCTGCTTGGGGTGCAAACAACGACTGCGCCGTCGGGACCGCCGGTGACTCGCAAGGTTCCGGTCACTACGGAGTATCACGGGACGAAGGTCACAGAATATTACCGTTGGCTTGAGAACGGGCAAAGTCTCGAAGTAAAGCGGTGGGTCGCGCTGCAGAATCAGTACACGCGCAATTATCTCGATCATCTTCCGGCGCGGAGCGCGATTAAACGCGAGATCGAAGAGTTCTACAAGAAGAGTTCGCCAAGATATAGCGACATTCAGTATGCCGGCCACGTCTACTTCGCGCGTAAGCTTGATCCGCAGAAGCAGCAGCCGGTGCTGGTCACGCTCAAGTCGCCTGATGATGTTTCCAGCGAGCGCATTATCGTCGATCCCGCGCAGATGCCGGCCAAGAATCTTTCCATCGACTGGTACTTCCCGTCCCTGGACGGACGATTGGTTGGTGTGGCCGTGTCTCCGGGCGGAAGTGAGGATGCTTCGCTTTACGTCTTCGAGGTCGCCAGCGGGAAAAAACTGGATGACGTTATCCCTCGCGTGAACTACGCAACCGCCGGCGGCGGCATGGCGTGGATCAGCAACGGAGCCGGGTTTTATTACACGCGGTATCCGCAAGGAACCGAGCGGCCCAAGGCCGACGCCAACTTCTATCAGCAGATTTACTTTCATTCTCTGGGCACAGACCCGGCAGAATCCGATCGCTACATCCTCGGCAAAGACTTCCCGCGAATCGCCGAAATCACACTCGATTCACAAAGCAGCAATGGCAAGTATGTGATGGCGACGGTCGCGAATGGCGACGGGGGCGAGTTCGAGCACTTCCTACTCACACAGCAACACTCCTGGAAGCAGATTACGCGATTTCAGGACAAGGTCGTCTCTGCTACGGTCACTGCCGACGACAACATCTATTTGCTCTCGCGCGATGGAGCTCCGAAAGGAAAGGTTCTGCAGCTTTCCGCTTCCGATCCACGACTGAGCGCGGCGACGACGATCGTGCCCGAGCAAACCGGAAGCATTACCAATCCGGGAATTGGCGGTGATCTTGCTTATCGGACCATTATTCCGACTGCTGGTCGCCTTTATGTTCTCACCGTCAACGGCGGTCCCAACGAGCTGATTTCGTACGATCACGATGGGAAGCCTCAGGGAAAAGTTCCGATTGCGGACGTCTCTTCCGTAAACCAGGTGGTCGCGATCGAGGGCGATCAGATCCTTTACAACGCTGAAACGTTCACTACGCCAACTGCCTGGTACCGGTACAACGGCCCAGGGAATCCCGTGAAGACCGCCCTGGCAACGACTTCGCCCGTTAACTTCTCCGACACCATGGTCACGCGGGAGGAAGCAACCTCCAAAGACGGCACGAAGATTCCAATGACCATAATCCGCCGGAAAGACGCCAAGCTCGACGGCTCGAATCCCACGATGATTTATGGCTACGGTGGCTACGGTATCACTGAGACCCCATCATTTCTCGGAATCAATGGAAGATTGTGGTTGGATCAGGGCGGTATCTACGTCGACACGAATCTCCGTGGCGGAAGCGAGTACGGCGAGGAATGGCACCAGGCGGGCATGCTGACCAGGAAGCAGAACGTCTTTGATGACTTCGCGGCATGCGCTCTATATCTCATCGACCAGAAGTACACTTCGCCGGAACATCTCGTTGCGATGGGTGGAAGTAACGGTGGCTTGCTGATGGGCGCGGAGCTGACGCAGCATCCTGAGCTGTTTCGTGCTGTCGTCTCGTACGTTGGTATCTACGACATGCTGCGGACGGAACTGGATCCTAACGGCTCTTTCAACACGACGGAATATGGGACTGTGAAGGACCCGGCGCAGTTCCAGGCTCTGTACGCGTATTCTCCGTACCACCATGTGAAGGAGAAAACGAACTATCCCGCGGTGCTCTTCCTTACTGGCGACAACGACGCGCGTGTGAACCCGGCGCACTCGCGCAAAATGACTGCGGCTCTGCAGGCGGCAACCAACTCAGGGCACCCTGTCTTCCTGCGGACAACGTCGAAAGCCGGTCATGGCTTCGGCACTGCGTTGAGCGAGAGGATCGAACAAGCCGCAGATGTGAATGCGTTCATCTTTGACCAACTTGGGATAAAGTTCGTACCGACGGGTTCGGGCGGCAGCAACTGAGACACTACTAGAGAACGAGCGCCAACCGACTGAACAGCCCCTCGTCCGGCGAAGGTTTACAGGTCCACTTAAGTATGTCATCCTGAGCCCCGCTTTTGGGCGAAGGACCTTGTGGTTGCTGTTGGTTTTTGGTGTTGCCTTTGCTAATGTTCTTGCGCTTGCCTAAGAGCAAGTCATGCACGACTACAAATATTTCGTATACATGCTCAACAGCAGCTCGCGGCGTGCTTTATACACCGGCATCACAAACGCTCTTACCACTCGTGTACTTGAGCATCGACAGGCAGAAAATCCCAAGAGCTTCACGGCACAATATCGTGCTTTCCGACTGGTGTATCACGAAGAGTTTGCTGCTGTTCGTGCGGCGATCGCCCGCGAGAAGCAGATTAAAGGGTGGACGCGAGCAAAGAAGAACGCGCTTGTAGCCTCGATGAATCCGCAATGACGTGACTTAGTCTTGGAATGGGAGAAGAAGTATGGGCTGGTGTTTCAGCTTGATGGTCGGATTGTGAAAGCCGAAGCCGGAAAGGCAACAACAACACCCAACCGCAAGGTCCTTCGCCCAAAAGCAGGGCTCAGGATGACACGTCTTAGTTTAAGTGCTGTGTGTAAGGATGATTTTAGGATCTAGCTGCTCAAGTAGTGTGTCCCAGTCGAGACTCACGACATCAGTCGCATTCATGCTTCGAGACTGTAAATACGACGAGAAGCGTCGAGTTTGCTATATCGTCGCCTTAAAATCCCTGAAAGGCCAAGCGGAACTCCCAGAATAGGACCGACTGCGAGTGTCGCTACTGGACCTCCAGAGTCGGAGCAACCCCAGCAGGATTCGAGATCCCAAGCAAATTCGCCTGTTTCCGGTTGACCTTGCGACGAATTCGCATCAGGGACCTGTGCGAAGAAGGCGATGTTCTGTATGCCTGCGGACTGAACGGAAGCTAGGACCTTTTTCACAGTACGGTACGGCGCTCTTTCGTCCACTTTCAGGTAGACCTTCGGTTCCGCGCCCTGGCGCAGATCCCGCAAGATTCTTGACGAAAGGTCCTCTACAAGGATGAGGTCGTTGCCACACAAGACCTTTGAGTCACGCGTAACGGTAATGTGATCGCGCCTTGCTTAAGCGCTCGCCGCAGCGGCACCGAGTGCGTGATTTTCGGGAATTCGGACGTGCTGAACTGGTGGTGAAACGAGGGGGCGTAGCTCACCTCAATGACAAACACGACAAACACCACGAGGAACATCGCAACGCTGAAGACGGTTGTGTTGATGCCGCTGACAAGCCGGTTTCGAATTGGGCGGTTCCGGAGCATGCTAACCCTGCTCGATGCTAATGGACACCAACGAGAGCAGATAGGTTCCGAAGGTAATCGGGAGAGCCTTTAGCCCCAACCGCAACAGCAACACCAACCGCAAGGTCCTTCGCCCAAAAGCAGGGCTCAGGATGACACGTCTTGGTTTGAGTGCGGTGTAAGGATGACTGTACGACTTAGCTGTCTTTTTCTTCGTGCTGTTCCGAAGCTTCCGGCCACCTCAAAATTCAGTTCTTGGCAATCGCTGGCTATGGTTTCGTCCTTCCTGTCGCGTGTGCGTCGGCTGCATTCCACTTTTGTGAGCATGAAGCAACGACAGAGGTATAGGCAGGAATGATACTTTTAGTATCATATTTGCCATGCGCGTCCATGTCCTTGTGCTCGATGGTGTTTTCGATTTGGGGTTATCCGCTGTCCTCGATGCCTTTCAGACGGCCAACGAACTCGCCGAGATGTCTGGGATCTCTGGCGAGCGATTTGATGTGAAGATCGTCAGCGTCCTCAAATCGATCAAGACCTCGCAAGGCCTGACTGTCCCGGTGCAGGCGATTGGCTCAAAGGTACCTGACTGCGTCGTGGTTCCGGCGATTGGGTTCAAGATGCCTGAGCCCTTAGAGGCAGCACTCGCGCGGCCAGACATTCAGGATGCCGCTGTTCTCTTGCAGCGGTGGGCTCGAAAAGGCGCAATGATGACCGCCGCCTGCGTTGGGACCTTCGTAATGGCCGAGTCTGGCCTGCTCGATCATCAACGCGCTACCACCACCTGGTGGCTGGTACCAATGTTCCGCCGGCGTTACCCGAAGGTGTTGCTCGACGAATCGAACATGCTGGTAAAGTCCGGACGTTTCGTGACTGCAGGAGCGGCGCTTAGCCACATGGACCTTGCGTTGTGGATCATCCGGGGAGTCAGCCCGCGCCTCGCTTCGCTCACGGCGAAGTATCTCATCGTCGACTCGCGGCCATCGCAGTCCGCCTATGCGTTGACCGATCACCTCGTCCACTCTGATCCAATTGTCCAGCGTTTTGAAGATTGGGCTCGCGCGAGATTGAAACGTGGATTCTCCTTAGACGATGCTGCCAGGGCAGTTGGGTCAAGCAAGCGAACCCTCGCGCGCCACATGCATGCGGTGCTGGGCAAATCCCCGCTATCGTATTTCCAGAGTCTGCGGGTTGAGCGCGCTGTCCATCTGCTCAAAACCAGCAGCGCCAGTGTCGATGAAGTCGCGGCCCGCGTCGGATATGCCGACGGTACTACTTTGCGGAACCTTTTGCGGCGCCGGTTAAAACTCGGAATCAAGGAAATCAAAAGGATCGCCTGAACCTCGCTACGCTCGAACCTGAAGCGCCAGAGGGAGGCGGCACGGCCACCCTCCCGGCCGTGCCGACCAAATTCCCCGTGAGGTGCCGGTGATCAGAGCTGTCCGAAGGTTACGCGGCATTTCGAATCTCTTCAGAAACCTTGGCTCCCAAAATCTCGGTTTTTTCTATGGAAAGCGGCACGGCGAAAAGATTTGGGGCCTGCGCCATAAGTGCTTTGGCAATGGGTCCGTTGAGGTGAGCTTGCCTTCCAGACTCGTCGGGAAACGCATCGAATATGCCGAACGTAGACGGGCCCAGGCGCAGCGCAAACCACAGCGGGGTGGTGGCCTCCTGATTTGCCATCTCGAGACCCTGCTTCAGGAAGGCGGCGACTTCTTTTTCCTTCCCGGGTTTCGCCTCAAGTCGTACAAACAATCCGAGTGAAAGCATTTCTAATTCTCCTTAGGCCGAAGTGCGGCCTGTTCCGAAGTTACGCCCGATCGCGTACTTGTCCTAGGGGCAGGAATGCCATGTTTAGTATCATTCTTGCCATGCAAAACAAAAAGGCGGGCTGGTTGTCATAGATGCGGGCACACAGCCCGCTCCGCCAATATGCCAAGCAGGTGCTTAATTGCGTTCTCCGAATCTTGCAGTTCAATTTTCATTGGAATTACGACCGGGCGAAGCTTATCCAAGTGCGCGCCTAAATTGACGGCATCCTTCTCTGTGGTGACCAACATGGAGCCGGGAAGACCAGTTCGAATGGCGGTAAGGCGCTGCACGTCTGCGGCGGTGTAACGGTGGTGATCACGGAATGCGATCTCTTTGCGTAAGTCGACTACTGCCGATCGCAAGGCATCGAAGAATCGTTGGGGACGCGCGATTCCGCAAAATGCAATTACTGGTGACTGGAATTCGGGAATCTCCATTTTTCTTTCAATGTGCCACAGCTGAAACTTACCTTTTGGCAATCTGCCGATGGGGAACTCGCAGTCCACTATCACCGCATCGGCGCGCAACAAAGATGCAACTGACTCGCGCAATCTTCCGGAGGGAAGCAGCTTGTCGTCGAGGTCTTCGGTATTGAGAAGGACGATATCGAAGTCGCGATGGAGCTGGCGGTGCTGGAAGGCGTCATCGAGGAGGTGCATTCGGTTCTGCGATGCTCCCGCACCTTCATCTTCGGCGTAAACACCAGCCGAATAGCGGCTTTCGCCAACAATCACCGGACAACGCAGTTTGCGCGCGATCAGCAGGGGCTCGTCACCAAATTGCTCCGGAGTTCCCGACGGGTCCACTTTCATCACTCCCGAAGTAGAACGCCGGTATCCTCGCGAGAGCACATCGATCCCGATTCCCTTTTTGAGAAGTAATTCACCGAGGGCGATGACAAAAGGCGTTTTGCCGGAGCCGCCGGCTGAGATGTTGCCGACGCTTACGACCGGCCAGTTCAGATGGCGAGGCTTGAAAATCCTGCGGTCGTAGAGGGCATTGCGCGCAGAGACGACTTCGCCATAGATGCCGTCGAGAATCATGAGGTGCGTGGCATGCTCAACTGCTCACTCGGCGACTGGTCTCGCGCGAGAAGGTCCCGCAACTTCGCAGCGGTGCGTTGCGTGCTGCCTCGGCCGCTCTCGATCACGGCCCAGGCGCGGTCTCCGAGCTGCACCGCGTCGTGCGGCGATCGCAAGAGCATAAGCACGGCTTCAGTGACTTGATCTGGAGTGACAATGCGGACAGAATCATGCTTGAGAAAGGTTTGGACGATCCCGCGGAAATTTTCGTAGTGAGGTCCAATCAAGATTGGTTTCGCGAAATGCGCAGGTTCCAGAATATTGTGTCCGCCACGCGCAACCAGCGATCCCCCGACAAATGTCACATCAGCGAGCGAATACACGGATGCAAGCTCGCCAATCGTGTCGAGCAATAGCACGCCACCGCCCAGCGGAGACGAACTCCAGGAAGATCGTCTCCAGAAGCTGATGCCAGACTCGCGCAGCAGGTCGGCAACGGCATCGAAGCGCTCCGGGTGACGCGGCGCGAGAACGACGAGCGCCTGCGGGAACTCGCCGAAGATTTTCTTGAAACACGGCGCAAGCAGCGCCTCTTCACCTTCAACCGTGCTGCCAAAGACGAGAACCTTCTGATCGGGAGCAATGGATCTTCGCAGTGCGCTCGATAGCGCAGATTCAGGCGGCGCCTTCACGTCGAATTTCAGATTGCCGGCGACCAAAACTCTGTCAGGCAGCGCGCCGATGGCGATGAGCCGTTCGCGATCACTTTCCGTCTGCGCGAGAAACAGCTCCACGTTTCGGAGCACGTCGCGCAACAAGAAACGAAAGCGGCGATAGCCAGGAAACGAGCGATCGGAGATTCGCGCGTTCACAACGGCGATTTCTGCGCCGCGCTGCTTCGCGAGGTGCAAGAGATTTGGCCAGAACTCAGTTTCCGCGAGGATCAACAGTTGAGGAGCGATGCTCTTCAGATAAGCGTTCACTGCAAACGGCAAATCGAGCGGCAAATAGAACACGCTCTCTTCGCCAAATCGCTTCCGCGCCAGGGTTTGACCAGTGAGAGTGGTTGTCGAGACGAAGATGCGCTTCTCGGGAAACGCGGCCTTGAGCGCTTGCACCAATTCACTAACCGCCAACACTTCACCAACAGAGACGGCGTGCACCCAGATTGAGCCTTCTGAATGCTGTGGGAGTTTGAGCCGCGGCGGCACTGAACCGAATCGTTCCTTGAATCCCGCACGATACTTGCCGGCGCGCGCCATTCCTATCAACCAATAAGGAAGGCTGAGTATCGAGGCCAGCGCGTACAAAATTGAGTAAATCAGGTACATGCGAAACCGAACAAGCAATTGTAAGGGCCAGAATAAGCTTCCGTCGGCTAGCAGCTGTTCACAATCGGACATCATGGACCAGCGACGAACGTTCGTTCTTCTCTTAACTTCAAATAACACTCTGTTCTGACTCAACATACAGCTGTAGCCAGTTGGTGCTAAACGTGCGCTCTTTGCTTCGATTGGCCTCGTCCAAACCCGGGCTGAGCGTGAGGAGTGCAAGTGGATAAATTGCTTCAGGAACTTCGTTATGGCATGCGGCAGCTGCGCAAGTCGCCGGCGTTTACGGTAACGGCGATTCTTACGCTGGCTTTCGGGATTGGCGCGAACGTGGCTGTGTTCAGTGTGATGAATGCGGTGCTCCTGAATCCGAGCGGCCTGCACAATCCGCAGGGACTGGTTGCGCTTCGGGCGAAGTACACCCTGGGCGGGATGAACAACATTCCGATGTCGGCTCCTGATTTTCAGGACGCGTTGGAAGGCCGCAACCTCTTCGATACGGCGGCGGTCATGCAGCCCGGCAGCTTTAACTATGCGGCAAGCGACGGGGAACCTGTTCGTCTGCAGGCAGCGAAAGTCTCCTGGCGTTGGTTCGATGTCTTCCAGGTGAAGCCGATTCTCGGACGCAACTTCCGCATTGAGGACGACCAGCCGAATGCGAACTATTCCATTGTTCTTTCGTACACGACATGGAAGCAGCGCTTCGGAGGTGATCCGAATATCGTCGGACGCAAGTTGCAGCTCAACCAGCAGGTTTATGAAGTGATCGGCGTCATGGGTCCGGAGTTTGGATGGCCCAATCAAGCCGAGTTCTGGACTCCGCTCGCGCTCCCCTCGAATCGCTTCTTCGATAAAAACTTCCGCTACAACGAAAATCTATTTGCGGTGGCGAGATTACGCCCGAATGCCAGACTCGAGCAGGCGAATGCTTACTTGAACGTGCGCGCGCAAGAGGTGATCGCGGGTGAAGGCGCCAACAGCTATGGGCAGCGTGCAGGATGGGGCATGTTTGCCATGCCGCTGATTGACTTTGTCGCCGGCGATCTGCGCAAGCCCCTCTTCCTGCTGCTCGGCGCGGTCGCGCTCGTGCTGCTGATTGCGTCGCTCAACATCGCTGGACTGCAACTGGCGCGCGCATCTGATCGCGAGCGAGAGACTTCGATTCGCGTCGCGTTAGGTGCGCCAAGTGGGCGGCTCGTTGCTCAAGCTTTTCTTGAAAGCTTCTTACTCGCCTGTGGCGGACTGGCGGTTGGACTCGTTCTCGCGAAGACTGTAATCCCCCTTTTGCTCCTGCTGGCTCCGGAGAATTTAGTGCGCAATATTCAGGTGCAGTTGCAGACTCCGGTGCTCTTGTTTGTCAGCGGCATCGTGTTGTTAGCGGTACTGCTCTGCGGCTCCGCGCCGGCGTGGCAGATGACGCGCTTCAAATGGGTGCAGGCGCTCCGCGAGAGTGGACGTTCTGACAGCGCGAGTCGGGGACGTCAGCGTCTGCGTTCGGGACTTGTCGTGTGCGAAATCGCCGTCGCAATGTTGCTGCTGGTGAGCTCCGGACTGCTTGTAAGCAGCTTGAAGAAGGTGCAGCAGGTTGAGACGGGGTTCGAGCCTCATGGAGTGATGTCGGGCCGCGTCTCACTGCCGCGCAGCGTTTATTCTTCCGACGATAAGAAGGCGGCCTTCTATGCTGCCGCCCTCGATCAGCTGAGGAATGTTCCCGGTGTGACCGACGCAGCGTGGGCCGACTCTTTGCCTTTTGATGGTCAGGGCGGCGAGTCGTCGTTCAACATTAAGGGACGGCCGACTGCGCCGGGAGATCCCGGACCGCATGCAAACATTCGTCTCGCATCCGCGGGCTACTTCCGCACCCTGCGTATTCCGCTTCTACGCGGCCGAGAGTTCACCGCCGAGGATCGCGCGTCGACGGAAAAGGTAGTCGTTATCGATGACGTGCTGGCAAAACAGTACTTCCCGAATCAGGACCCGCTGGGACAGCAAATCGGATTTGATCCGAAGTACTACACGATTGTCGGGTTAGTGGCCCACGCGCGTTTTTCCTCGCTCGACTCTGATTCGATCGAGGGTACGTATTACTTCCCCATGGCGCAGCTACCTGATTCGGACACAGCGTTCGTAGTCCGCACGAATCTCTCGCATCCCGAGCAGCTTCGATCTCAGCTTGAGAGCGCGATTCGCGCGGTTGATCCAAGCCAGCCAGTCTACGATTCCCGCACCATGGAGGAGTTGGTCGACAGCTCGCTGGTGAGTCGGCGATTCCTGGTGGTCTTGCTCTCGACGTTCGCGGGCCTTTCCTTGTTCTTGGCCGTGCTCGGCCTCTACGGTGTTGTCACCTACATGGTCAAGATGCGCGTTCGGGAGATTGGCGTGCGCATGGCGCTGGGAGCGCAGCGCTCCGACGTTCGCAAGATGATCTTGAAGAGCGGAGCAGAACTCGCTGTGATCGGATCGATCCTGGGAATCTTCGCGACGTTTGTGATTGGACAAACGCTCTCAAGCATGCTGTATCAGGTGAAGCTCTACAATCCGGCGAATTTGTTGATCACATCTGCCTTGCTGGCAGCAGTAGTGCTCATGGCCAGTTATTTGCCGGCCTGGCGGGCTTCAAATCTGAATCCGATGCAGACGTTGCGGGATAACTAATTTCGAATATCAAGGAAAAATGCAGGGGGATTTCGAATTTGCTTTCGAAATCCTCAAATTCTGCCCAAAACCAGCAAAATTCATCGAACCGCAGGGAATTAACAGCGAACTCTGCGGATTTCCCCCTAACACTCCGTCAGCTCAACACTTAGCTCAGCCGGTAAAACGATTCAGAAAAATAACAGGGAATGCCCAGGGAATTATTCGTTCCATAATGGGAACAGCCACGGCGTGTGCTCGTCAGGGTTTTCTATACACTTCGCCGCCCTTCATCACGAAGTCGATCTTCTGCAGCGCGCCTACGTCCTCCAGCGGATTGCCTGGTGTAGCGACAATGTCGGCAAACTTTCCCACATCGATTGAACCAACCTGGTCTGACATGTTCAGCAGATCGGCGGCGTTTCGCGTGGCTGATTGGATCGCCTGCACCGGAGTCATGCCGTACTTCACCATCAGAGGGAATTCGACGGCTGGATTGATCTTCCAATCGAAGCCGCCAACGTCGGTTCCGAATGCGATCTTTACGCCTGTTTTCAGCGCGCGGCGGAAGGTGTCTTCGTGGATCTTGAGCATCTGCAGCCACACAGGAGCTCCGGCCTTGGCGCGGCCTTCGGCGACATATTCGCCTACATAGATGGTGGGCACGTAGTAGATGCCTTTCGCGGCCATCGTTTTCAAGTCGGCATCGCTGATGTAGTTCCCGTGCTCAATCGAATCGACTCCGGCTTCCACGGCATTATGGACACCTTGCAGCGCCATCGCGTGCGCAGCGATTTTGTGGCGCTGGCGATGAGCTTCATCAACTGCAGCGCGGAGTTCTTCCGGCGTAAACGTCGGAATATCGTCGAGCACGCCATCCGGCCGAACGTAGTAGCTGCGATCGACGTAGACTTTGATCCAGTCTGCGCCGTAGGACAATTGCTCGCGTACCGCCTTTCGCACGTTGTCCGTACCATCGACAAGTTCGACTCCGTGCGGCACCTGGACCTCCGGCGCATAGCCGAGCAACGGATATGAGCCGGTGACGTCCATCGCGCGGCCAGCGACCTTCATCCGCGGACCGGGAACGATGCCTCGGTTGATCGCGTTACGCAGATCGACGTCGGCGTATCCCGCGCCTTCGGTTTCCAGATCGCGAATGGTGGTGAACCCATTGTTGAGCGCCCGCACCGCCGACCGGGTAGCCTGAATCGCCCGATAGGCGATCGACTCCTTCAACAACTGTTTGTCGTAGTCCTCAGCAGTGATGTCGCCCTGTAGCAGTACGTGAGTGTGGGTGTCGATGAGTCCGGGCAGGCAGGTTTCGGTTTGCAAATCAATCGTGCCGCTTGGCAGAGGCTGACCGACACCGCGAACTCCCGTGATTTTGCCATCCCTGATCTCGATCAATTGCCGAGAAGCGAGCTGGCCGGAGGCAGAGTTGAACAGCGAGCCGCAGAAAATGTAGGTCGTGTGCTCCCCAGGCGCGGATGACGTCGGTTGTGTCTGTGCAAACACAGAGGAGGCTAGTGCGACGAAGAACAAGGAAGCGATTCGCATGCAGAGGCTTTGTACGTGAAACTGCGGCGCCTTTCAAGGGAACGACGCTGCGAACCTGCGAAGTGCCTCTCAATCCCACTCAATTGCCACTTGGGCTGCAACACTTTGCAGGAATTAGGGAACTATAAAGATCGTTACAGCACCCAAGTCTCTGCTTTAGATAGAGTTAGTTCTCTTCCGAATTGGCACAATTATTGCACTGGAAGTACCTTCGAACTCGGGAGGAGTGTAGTACATGAAAGGTATTCGAGCACTTTTGTTCTTGGTCCTGATGTTTACCTGGAGCGGTTTTGCCTTCGCAGACGGACTGCCAGCGGATCCTGCGATAGAAATCAACGATCCGATCTGCACAAGTGAGTTTGGCACCTGCGCTCCGCTGGTCAATGCTTTGGTGCCGTTCACTTTCTCTGCCGACGCTAACGGCAGCGGCAGCATCTTCTTCGAGGTCAACCCGCTCGGTCCAGCGTTCACCGATCTTAATGTGCAAACTTTGGGAACTTTCGCTAGCACAACGGATGTTGTCTGTTCAAGCAATGTATTCCAATGCGACGTCTCATTTATCGGTGGAGTAACGAACATGTTCTTCCACTCATGCAGTGACTGCGGCTCCAGAAGCTTCCCACCTGGCGATGTTATTAATATCCTCTTGGGGGACAATACCGGGTTGCAGAACTTACGGTGGCAGCCGAACCAGTCGTTTACGGCCATCGCCAATCTCGGCACAGCTTCGACCACCTCCTTTATCTCGACACCTGAACCATCGTCACTTCTCCTGTTTGGAACGGGCGCGATTTTCGCAATGAGAAGGAAGCTTAAGTTCCGCCGAAACTAGATCGTTCACTGACTCGGAAACGGCGCGCACTTCTTGTGGCGCGCCGTTTTGCTTTAGAGGTGCCCGTTGCCCAAGCGGTACGAGGACACTCCGGGGCGGTCGTAGCCGGTAACACGACGATACCTAGATGGCCGACACGGAGCCAGCGGCCACCGCTGGTACCCCAGCATCAGTTAGATTTTTGCTGGACTTGCTTTACTAGGTCTGTGAACTGAGGAAGCGCAACGAGCTTGGAGAGTTCTGGATCGCTTTGGATCTCGCGCAACGAATACTTCTTGTCCAAAGCCTGCCCTAGGCTATTAAGAGCGTCGTCCTGACGTCCGTTGAGCCACTGCACGACAGCTTGCGTGTAGATCAGCGTAGCGTCGTTGGCATCAATGGCCCGGGCGCGGCGAATCAGGTCGGCGGCTTTGCTGCTGTCGCCCTTCTTCGCGTAATACAGCGCTATTCGCCCCATGCGCGAGGCATCTTTCGGATTCACTTGTACCTCTTTGAATCCCTGGGCAATGGCTTGATCATACGTTGCATTCGCTTCCTGGGTCTTGCCCGCCCAACGATAAGAATCGGCTAGATTGCCGAGATGGATTTCGGAAGCGTCGCCGCCCGCACGATCCAGATTCACAGCTTCGTTAAACATCTCGACGGCCTTGTCATACTGCTTCAGGTAAAAGTATGCAGTCCCAAGGTTCGAATACCCGACTGAATGTTTCTTGATCTCTAACGACTTCTGCAGGATGGGAACGGCTTTTTCGTAGTCCCCCATGCTTAAGTAAACGGCACTCAGATTCTGATACCCCGCTACTTCCCCGGGTTCTAGTTCCGTTACGCGTTTGAATGCCTCTAAGGCTCTTGGGTACTCGCTGAACTTGACGCACGCACTACCGAGCACGTTGTAGTTGAACCAGTAGTACCGGTTCAGTTCGATCGCCTTCTCATAAGCTGCCAAGGCTTCCTGTTTGTTATTCCCAGCGCGGAATGCGTCTCCTAACCGCCGATAGCCGTCATCGGAGTTTGGAGCCAATTCCAGGGCTCGCTTTATCTCGGATACAGCTTCCGCAGTTTTGCCCGTCGCGATGTAAGCACTGCCCAAGGCAAAGTGGACTTCTGGAAGGTTGTCGTTCTGACTTTGCGCCGCCTGGGCCGCGCTCAATGCCTGCTGTGCCCAGTCGCCCTGCTTGGTAGCCTTCCACATTCTCAGGTTGGCGTCGGCGATTCCAGAGTACGCAATCGCGAAGCTCGGATCTTCCTTAATAGCCAACTCATAGAAGTGGATAGCATTCTTCACGTTCTTAACGTCAAGCTGACCGCGCATGGCACTCTTGCCTTTCAGATATTGCTCGTACGCGGCATAGTTTTCGGTCTGGTGAAGACTGGTGCGCGACACACCTTCGTCGGATGGCTTGCCCTCAATAATCTTGAGAAGCTCAGAGTAGACTTGATCCTGAGTAATAAGAATGTCTTGACGGACTCCGCGAAAGTCCTTCTGTAGGAGTCGTTTGCCGGTGGCAGCGTCGTCAAGCTTCACGCCAATCACCAGCCTGTCGCCATCGGATTCTACAGTGCCTCTAATTACAAACTTTACTCCTAACGCTCGTCCGATATTGTTTGCCAGATCGTCAACGTTTTTGATTCGTTGCACGTCGGACGGCGAAGCGACCTGTACGTCTTTCAATCCAAATAACTTGGTATAGAGCGCTTCGCTGATACCTTCTGCGAGGTAGTCCTCGCCGCTCCGTTGGCTCATGTCCCGGAAGGGTAGAACAGCCACGAACTTGGTAGGAGCGGCAACCGCCTGGTTCGATGTACCAGGTTCCAGCATGTAACGCCGAACGGCAATTCCGCCACCGATGAGAACGGCCAGAGCGAGCACGGTGACAATGATGGAAGCCGCCGAAAAGTGCGGCAGGGTAATCTGCTTTGTCTTCCGTGTCTTTCCCGCAGGCGTGCAATGCTCGGCTTCCAAGTCACCAAGCACGTCGTCGAAGGTTTGATACCGTCGAGCAACATCCTTCTCCAGGCAGCGCATGATGATGCCGGCCAGATAAGGCGGCAGCTTGGAGTTCAGCAGCGTCGGATTCCGGGGCATGGACTGAACACGTCCGAGCATCAGCTGGAGCGTGTTGCCCTGAAAAGGCAAATCCCCGGTGACCATCTCGTACAGCATCAGACCAAACGAATAGATGTCACTACGGCCGTCGACCGCAGAGCACTCCACCTGTTCCGGCGACATATAGCGCGGAGTGCCAAGTACCTGCCCTACCGCGGTCATCGCGGTCACTGCCAGAGCGTCAGCCTCCAGCGACTTTGCCAGGCCGAAATCGGAGACATACACGCATTGCGCCTGGTCGATCAGGATATTTTGCGGCTTCAGGTCGCGGTGCACCACGCCTTCCTGGTGGGCAGCGGCCAGGGCCTGGCAGATCTGTTTGCCGAAATCGAGCGCTTTATCCAACGGCAAGATGATGTGCTGCTGTAAGACCTCCGCAAGGCTGCGGCCCTCGATGTAGGCCATCGAGATGAACTTCACCCCGGCACCCTCGCCCAAGTCATGAATACGCAGGACGTGCTTATGGGAAATGCGGCTGGCGAGCAGCAATTCCTGCTTGAAGCGCTGCACAATGTCCGTATTTGCCATCAGTTCGGAGCGGATGACCTTAAGCGCCACCATCCGATCGAGTTCGAGGTCATAGGCCTTGTAGACGGCCCCCATTCCCCCTTCGCCGAGTTTGCCTTCTACTCTGTACCGTGAACCAAAATCGGGAATCGGTATGGAATCACTCGCAGGGGCTGGACCAGCGGCAGACCTCGCCCCAACCGGGCCCGAACTGGGACCAATGGGTCCGGAGGAAGCCCCCGGCTCAGGTGTAATCGGCCCAACACCGGTCTCATCGCCGCGTCCAAAAAAGGGACTGGGAATGCCCGATCCGGAACTCGAATCTTTGATGGCCGGACCGTTGCCGGCCATAGTCGGGTCCTCGTGTCGTCGATCGTGGCGATCCATAGACGCTGTCTCTGGGAAGTGAGGTACGGAAGAGTTAACGAAGTATACAACGAACTTAGCTGCGAAACCCCTTTAAAACCAAGGGGAATTGCCACTTCATAAACAGTCAGTACCGTGGGAAAGCGTATACCCAGTCGGAGCGTGCAACCGATAGCTCATGAGAACTTGGTACGCATTCTCCCCTTTTAATCAAAGTACGTATTCGAGGTTGGAATGGATATGGAAATCTGCCCAGGGAACGCCGTAACTCACTGGATTTAAGCGATGGAGCGCCGACGCGCAGCGTTCACAACTTCCTCAACTCTGCAATTCGCTTCTCCACGACATCAGAGTAGGTCATCACGTCTTTGTCCGAGTAGCCTGCGGCGTGGAATGCGTCTTGAATCTGTTCGGGTTTGAGCTGTGCCAGTAAGCCGCCGATCCATTTGGCGTCTTCGACTGGGATGTTGCGTCCGATCCAGCGCAGGCGCATGCGGGTTACAAAATTGGGAATTGAGAAGATGCCGAGCAGTCCGATTACGGTGGAGTGCGCTGGGGAGGCGAAGTCCACCTTGCCGTCGTGGACGCGGGAAATGAACTTTGATTTCTTGTAGAGATCTAGCGAACCTTTGCCGCGTCCTGCACCTAGCCGGTATCCAATGCTTCCAAATGAAGCTCCGACATCGCTGACTAGGTACATCTCCGTACCGCTGCGCTTATCTTGGTAGATAGCGTTGTTCTCGTCCTTGACGTCCCAGTTATTGAACAGGGACATCATCACACGCAGTCCGTTGAACTCGCGGGTGCCATAAAACGGGCTTTTCTTCCAGCGCCAGGTATCCTTTTTTTCCGCATGCTGCGGGTGACGCTTAACGCGGGCATCCTTGACTAAGCCTCCGCTGCTTATGAAATTCTGGCCGCGATGCAAATGTGGCGGCAGATTCTTGACGCGGAGTTCAGGTACTAAGTAGTCATTCTCGGTGAAGTAGCCTACTGCCCATAGAAGGCGGGTTGCCGCAGTTTCCGGACGGGCTTCCACCCCGAGCTTGACCTTCCACTTTTCCCCATCCTGGTCGTGAACATCAAACTTGGGATTTGAGCCCTCGGTGTCTTCTTTCTCGAAGGTAACAGACGAATCGGGCCGCCCCTTCTCACCGCCGGAGCCACAAAGCAGATTGCGAGAGGAGATATCGCCGGGATCTCGCCAAATCAACGGCGGCTCGGCTTGAGCAGGTTTCGTCTTCTCGTTTTGGGCAAAACCTAATCCCGGAAGGCCGAGAAGGAAAAGGAAGATTGAAACGTGCCTGACTGTTTTGCGCATGTTTAAATCACAGGTATCCAAAGGACGGAGCGACAGATGCTCTGATCCGCCGCTTACGCCAGTCAAAGGTCCTCGTTTGGATCCGGGCGACGGCTGGAGGTGTTAGATAGCCAGAACACCTGAATAGGCTGCCTACATTGCTGTGCAACCCTCGCATCTCTTCTGGATTCAGCATCCAAGCTTGCAGGAACTCAGATGGCGGGAGGAAATCGACTCAATTGAAATTGCTTGTCCAGCCGGGAGACGGCATAGGGCCACTGGTTAAGGCCATTAAGAAAGCGAAGAAAAGCGTTCAGATTGTGATCTTCCGGTTTGACCGGCTGGAGATCGAGAAGGCGCTCGAAGATGCGGTAAAGCGTGGCGTCTCCGTAGATGCGCTGATCACCTTCACCAATCGAGGTGGAGAGAGGAATCTGCGCAAACTAGAAATGCGTTTTCTCGAGCGGGGTGTCACCGTGGCACGCACCGCGGACGATCTCGTGCGTTATCACGGCAAAATGATGATTGTGGATGGCAAGGAACTCCATCTTCTGGCGTTCAACTACACGCAAGTTGACATCGAGCGCAGCCGCAGCTTTGGCCTCATCACTCGGGAAAAAGAATTACTCAAAGGGGCGGAAGAACTATTTGATTGCGATTGCAAGCGTCGTCCATACAAGCCGAGATCGTCTCGCTTCTTAGTTAGTCCGCTGAACGCACGCGAGGAGCTCGCCAAGTTCATTAAAGGCGCAAAAAAGGAATTGCTGATTTACGACGTGAAGATCAGCGATCGCGAAATGATCAAACTGCTCGAGGAACGAGCTCGCGATGGCGTTGAAATCCGAGTGATCGGGAAGATGGCGCGCCATAGCAGCCAGATTTCAATTCGGCAATTGCCGGAGTTGCGGCTGCATACGCGAACGATCGTCCGTGACCGCAAAGAAGCGTTCATTGGAAGCCAGAGCATGCGCGAGCTCGAGCTCGACTCCCGCCGTGAAATTGGCGCGATCTTTCGCGGTGCTGGAGCGATCGCGAGGGTTATGGAAGTCTTCGAGGAGGATTGGAAAGCGGGCGTAGTTACAGCCGGAGATGATGCGGATGATGTAGTGAAACCGCCGGCCGCGAAGGTCGCAAAAAAAGTCGCCAAGGCAGTGACCAAAATTCTGCCTCCTGTAGCTCCCGTCGTGGAAGAGGTAGTGAAAGATGTTCTAAAGCCCGGCAATGGCGTGGCAATCGACCACGAAGAGATCGAGGAGACCGTAAAGCTTGCGGTTAAGCAGGCGGTGAAACAAGTGGTGCGTGAGTCAGTGGAAGACGCAGTAGAACAACAGCGCGAACCGGAAGCATAATGCGCAGATCAGGACAACAATCGACGATGTTTCGAAATGGAATGTTAGTTCCATCACGGAGCAATGAAGGCGGCTTCTGCCTCGTGTCAGGGCATCGACTTTCAGTCGTGCCGAGAGATGCCTGTGACACGCCCCTTTCCTCGCTGCCGCAGGCTAGAGCGGAGACCGAAGGGCACAGCGACAAAGAGAAAAGCATTCTTTTTTTCTTGCGCTCCCCTTTGCTACGCGCAGGCCTTCGGCGGAGCGGAAATGAAGGAATGCGCCGCTTAACGGCACGACTCAAAGTCGATGCCCTGACACGAATCAAGTCCCTAATTCTGAGTAGTCTGTTGTTGAGCACGGCTGTTGTCGCGGCAGAGCAGAAAAAATCGGGTCCGCCGGTGAATGCCAATGCGGCTATCGGGGCAAAGTTCGAGCAAAACGTAGCGGACTACATGAAGCTTCGCCAAAAGGCCCTAAGTGGGCTCTCCGTCCCGAAGAACACAGAGACACCGTCCAAGATTACTGAGTTTCAGAAGCAGCTTTCTGACAGTATTCGAACTCTTCGTCCTCAGGCTAAGCAGGGCGACATCTTCACTCCGGAAGTTGCCGGACTGTTCCAGCACCTGGTTACAGGAGCCATGCGCAGCAAGGATGGTGCACTCATTCGCACGAGCTTCCAGCGGGCTGAGCCTCTTAAGGGCGGGCACCTGGAGGTAAATGCCGCCTATCCGGATGGCTTACCATTACAGTCAATGCCACCCTCTCTGCTGCTCAATCTACCTCGCTTGCCGAAGGAGTTGGAGTATCGCTTTGTGGGACGTGAATTGATCTTGCGCGATACTCAATCGAACCTGATCGTCGATGTAATTCCCGATCTGACCATGACGCAGAAGAAATGAGTCGCCGAATCCTGGCCATTGTTGCTGTTGTTGTCCTCGGCTGTGGCCTCGTCTCTCTTCGTCCGCCTTCTCAGCTCGCAGCCATCTTCGCGCACGCCCCACAAGCCGTAGCGTCGGCCCCGGCTCCGGTCGATGTGAAGCTGCCTCTGGAAGATAAATCCGTACGCTTTGCCGTAATTGGGGACAACGGAACCGGAGATACGCCCCAGTATGAAGTCGCCGCTGAGATGGAGGCATACCGCAAGGTCGTCGGATATGACTTCGTGACCATGATGGGCGACAACATCTATGGAAGTCATAAGCCCAAGGACATCGAACGCAAATTCGAAGCTCCCTACAAGCCGCTGCTTGACGCCGGAGTGAAGTTCTACGCGTGCCTGGGAAATCACGACGACTCGAACGAGACGCTGTACAAGCCTTTCAACATGAACGGCCAACACTACTACTCGTTCAAGAAGGGCGACTTGCAGTTTTTTGTTCTCGACAGCAACTACATGGACTCAAGGCAGCTCGACTGGATCCAAAACCAGCTGAGCGGATCCACGGCGAAGTGGAAGATTGCATACTTTCATCATCCTTTGTACTCGGATGGTCGTTTTCATGGTCCCGATTTGGACCTGCGGAAGCGGCTCATGCCGATCTTTACGAAGTACGGCATGAATGTGGTGCTGTCTGGTCATGACCATGTTTACGAGCGCTTCAAACCGGAAGAGGGGATTTACTTCTTTTTGGTCGGCAACTCGGGCCAATTGCGGTACCACAACTTGCGTCAAGGCTCGAACATTATGGCAGCCGGCTTCGACACGGATTGCACCTTCATGCTGGTCGAGATCAGTGGCGATAAGCTGTACTTCCAGACAATCTCGCGAACTGGGCAGACCGTGGACTCGGGCTTACTGCAACGGCAACCCAAGCCACAAACTCCAATTCAGGCGCAGGAGCCAGTTCATTAGCAGTCGAGTGGCTCGCGGCTCTCATCTAGAACTGACATCAGGGTCGCGCAGAATCTGGTTGGTGGCCGGTTGGTGCCAGCCAACATCTCTGGCGGGAGCTGCGTCTAATATCGCGTAAGCGCCTGATTCTGAAGCTCGTCGCTGGATTTCAGCTACACTGGACATTCCTTCCCCATGGGACAACTGTATCCACTTTTGCTGCTGCCGGAATTCCATGAGCGAATCTGGGGCACGAACGATCTGAGCGCGTTTTATCCTTCCCACAAGGTTGGACATGAGCCAATCGGCGAAGTCTGGCTCACGGGCGAGGGCTGTCGCGTCGCCAACGGAACTCTTCAAGGCCGCACGCTCGGCGAGGTCTCGCAGCAGTTTGGAGAAAAGCTGAACGGCAGCCTGGCACGGGAACGACGCTTTCCCCTGCTGGTAAAAATCATCTTTCCGAAAGACAAGCTCTCAGTACAGGTCCACCCTGACGACGAAGGAGCAAAGAAGGTTGGATTGCCGTGCGGCAAAACCGAGTGCTGGTATGTGCTCGATGCTGCTCCCAGTGCCAAAGTGGGACTAGGATTGAAGTCCGGAACAAGCCGAAAAGAGGTTGAGGCTTCGATTCGTGGCAAGAACATGGAGGAATTGCTGAACTGGATTCCGGTGAAGACCGGAGACATGATTTATGTCGACGCCGGCACTGTTCACGCGATTGGTCCGGATTGTGTGCTGCTTGAAACCCAGCAAAACTCTGATACGACTTACCGGCTGTACGATTACGGGCGTCCGCGCGAGCTGCATCTGGATCTGGGTCTGGAGGCGATGAAAGAAGTAACGCGCGCAGGAAAAGTAAAGAGCCGTGGCGGCAACGGCCGCGTAGTGCTGGTCTCGTCGCCGTCTTTCGTGGTCGATAAGATGTTTCTGAAAGAGACCAAGACGTTAAGCACTGAAGAGGCGCCCGGGCGATCGTCCCCACACTGCATTATCGGACTTCGTGGATGCGGGATTATCGAATGCGATGGAACTCCGGCAATAAGCGTAGGGCGCGGCGAAGCGGCGGTGGTACCAGCTTGCATTGGCCCATACCGGATTCGGCCGCAATGGGAGTTTGAGTTTGTGCGAGCGGCTGTACCTGCCAGCGCGAAGGAGCCAGAAACCGAGAGCCCGGCGCACTTATTTTCTGCGGCTCGCTAACGTGATCTCTCAATGACAAAGATGTCAAATTTCTATCCTGTAATCCTTGCTGGCGGAAGCGGCACGCGCTTCTGGCCGCGCAGCCGGCGCAAGATGGCTAAGCAGGTTCTGAACCTCGACGGCGACCAGTCGATGATTCAGCAGACCGTCGAGCGCTTGCTCCCGCTGGCCGATGAAGACAATTTCTGGGTCATCACGAACGATCACATCTTTGAAGTAATCAGCGGGCAACTAAAGAAGGTGCCGAAAAGGCAGATCGTCTCCGAACCGGTGGCACGCAACACTGCTCCTGCGATCGGACTGGCAGCATTCCTCCTCGCTCGGCAGAACCCCAATGCAGTCATTGGCATGTTCCCGGCAGACCACGTGATCAAGGACGAGAAGAACTTTCGCAAGGTTCTCGCTGAAGGAGTCGAACTTGCCGCGGCTGGCGAAAATATCGTCGTGATGGGGATCGCGCCCAATCGTCCCGAAACGGGATACGGATACATCGAAGGCGGAGAGAAGCTTGGCGATGGTTTGTATCGCGTGCATCGCTTTACCGAGAAGCCCAATCAGCAACGCGCCGACGAGTTCCTCGCCGCCGGCAACTATTACTGGAATAGCGGAATCTTTCTGTGGTCGGCGAAGACGCTGGTCAACGCCATGCGTGAGCATTTATCTGAGACCGCGCCCTATCTCGAGGAGATTGCGGCGGCGTGGGGAACAGCGAAGTTCCACTCGATCTTCGCGCACCTTTACGAAAAGTGCGAAAACATCAGCATCGACTATGCGGTCTTGGAGCCGCGCTCCGCCAAAGGCGAGCACTCGTCGAACCTGTACTGCCTGCGCGCCGATTTCGGATGGAATGATCTCGGATCGTGGACGGCGCTCTTCGAACACCAGCTCTCCAACACGCACAATTGCGACGGATCCAACGTGATCGACGCCGAAGATCAATTCATTCTCAATGCCGAGGGCAACTACGTGTATTCGCCGAAGAAGTTTGTGGCGGCAGTGGGCGTGAAGAACCTCGTAGTTGTGGAGACCGAAGACGCCATCCTCATCACGACTCGGGAGCACTCCCAGGACGTGGGCAAGGTTGTGAAGCACCTGGCCGAGAAGAAGCTGACGAAGCTGATCTAGGCCAGAACTCGTGAAACAAAGCTTCCTAGGACCCCCGCGCGCCCTCGCGCGGGTTTTGCTGGCAAGACGAAGATTCAGGTAGCGCCAGTTGACGGTCACGAGCACGCACTCTAAGTACACGTAGCAAACACCCGGCCGAGGGCGGCCGCAGGTCCTTAACCGGTTTGTCCGCATCCGGCAACTCTGCATCCAACTTTGAGGACTGGGTGCCGGTATGGTGCTCGCACCTTGCTAATCGTCTAAACTAGAAGGACTTTTTGCCGATCTATGCAGCCAATTAAATTTGGAACCGACGGATGGCGGGGCATTATTGCTGACGATTTCACCTTCGCCAACGTCCGGCGCGCCGCCTCAGCCATTACCAACTATGTTTTGAAGAATGAAGACAGCCGCCGTGGCGTCATGGTCGGCTACGACACTCGATTCGGATCGCGCCTGTTCGCGCAAGCCGTTGCCGAGGTGCTGACTGCCGCGGGCATCGACGTTCGCTTGGCCGATGACTACACACCCACGCCTGCGCTTTCGTTCGGTGTGAAGCACTTCGGCGCAGCGGGCGGCGTGATGATCACTTCGAGCCATAATCCGTTCAACTGGAATGGCGTTAAGTACAAGGCGAGTTATGGCGGATCGGGTCGGCCGGCAATTATGCAAGCTATCGAAGCTGAGCTCGACCAGCCGGTACCTAAAGGATCCAGAACAGGCACGATTACCGACACTGACTTCAAGCAGCCTTACGGGGCTGCCATCAAGAAATTCGCCGACCTCGACAAGATCACAGCCGCGGGATTCAAGTTCCTGATTGACTCTATGTACGGTTCAGGTCGCGGTGTGCTCTCCGGCATCTTCACCGAACGCGGCATCAAGCACGTTGAAATCCGCTCGGAAGTGAATCCGCTCTTTCCTGGAATCAATCCGGAGCCAATTGAGCCGCACGTGCGCGAGGCCCAGGAGGCGGTCGTGCGTGAAGGCTGCCATGGCGGCCTGATTACGGACGGAGACGCAGATCGCATCGGCGCCGTGGCGGAAGATGGCAGTTACGTCGATGCGCACAAGATTTATTCCATCCTGCTTCGTTGGCTGCTTGAACGCAAAAAGTGGCCGGGTGAGGTAGTGCGGGCATTCAACACGACGAAGATGATCGATCGCATCTCCGCCGAGCATGGACGCAAGCTGCACGAATGCGGTATAGGTTTCAAGAACATCTGCGATCTCATGCTGGAACGCGATATCTTGATCGGTGGCGAAGAGTCCGGAGGGATCGGAATTACGCGGCATCTGCCAGAACGCGACGGCATTCTCAATGCTCTTCTCCTCGCAAACGTGATGGCGGAAGAAAAGCGCACGCTGGCCGAACTGGTGCAGGACCTCCAGAAGAAATACGGGGAGCACTATTACGCGCGTCTCGACATGCACATCCCGAATGAGCTGAAAGAGTCGGCGATCGCGCGCGCCAAGTCCGGAGTACGCGAGATGGGCGGAAACAAAGTCTTGCGTGTCGAGACCCTCGACGGGGTGAAGTTCTTCCTCGATGCGCCAAAGGGAAGGCCGGGAACCGCGGCGCCACCGGCGGAGGCATGGCTACTGCTGCGTGCTTCCGGAACGGAGCCATTGCTACGTGTCTACTCTGAGGCCGGATCGCCTGAAATTGTGCAACAGCTACTAAAATCAGCTGAGGCCTTCGTCTATCAGGACGAAATGGCGGGAACAGCAGCTCACTGATGTCTGCAACCAACACCGACGTCGCCGGCCACGTCCATGCCGACACGCCCGAGGCGCGGCAGTATAGCCGCATCCGCCGCTGGATTTCTGTTGCGGATACCACACTGGGAATCGCCTTCCTCGTGGTACTGCTGGCGATGGGATGGACGGGCGATCTCCGCGATTTCGCTTTGCGCTTTGCGCACGAGCACTATGCGCTGGCTCTCTTCTTTTATGTGCTGCTCCTAACTGTTATCAGCAAAGCCATCAGCCTTCCGCTCGACATCTACAGCTTCCACCTTGAACATCGCTTCCATCTCTCGAACCAACACGCACCTGCCTGGATGCTCGACGAAATAAAAGGCTGGGCCGTCGGGCTGGTGCTCGCGACTCTATTGGCGGAACTCGTTTATTGGATTATCCGCAGTGCAGCGACTTATTGGTGGCTCATCGCCTGGATCGCATTTACGGCGCTGTTTGTGGTGTTCGCACAGCTTGCCCCGGTTGTGCTCTTTCCTATCTTCTACAAATTCGTTCCGCTCGAAGATCAGGAGCTGCGGAATCGGCTCGTAAAGTTGAGTGAGCGCGCCGGAACCCGTGTGCGCGGAGTCTACGAATGGAAGCTTTCAGAAAAGAGTAAGAAAGCAAATGCCGCGCTTACAGGTTTAGGGAATACTCGCCGTATCATCTTGGCGGACACGCTACTGCAGAACTACTCGCATGACGAGATCGAAGCGGTGCTCGCCCACGAACTCGGACATCATGTGCACCGGCACATTCTTAAGAGCATCGTCCTGCAGATGGTCGTCACGTTGGTCGGCTTCTGGGCCGCGAATGAAGTATTGCGCTACGCGACTTATCAGTGGCACATGTTCGATCTGCTTTCCGATTTCGCAAATCTGCCGCTACTGGCTCTCGTTTCCGCAGGGCTTTCGTTGATCCTGATGCCGGCGCTGAACGCGTACTCACGCTACAACGAACGTCAGGCAGACCGTTACTGCTGGCAATCAGTGCCGAGTGTCGATCCCTTCATCACGGCGATGGACAAGCTCAGCGCGCAAAACCTCTCCGAGAAGAAGCCGTCGCGTGTGATTGAGATCCTCTTCCATTCGCATCCTGCCGTCTCGCGGCGCATAGCGTCAGCAAAGAGCTTTGCTGCTGCGAAAGCCTAAGTACTGCCATTTGCGGGCGTCACACGCGGTGTAAACTATCAGGTTGCGGCAAGCTCTCGTGCTGCCGCAGTACACCTTCCTAAAAGGATCCTCCAATGGCAGCAACCGTCGAGACCCTTCCTGCTATTTCCTTACGTTCGCCTCGCGGCGAGTTTCGGAATACTCCACCAATCGACTTCACCAGTCCGGAGAATGCTCGGGCCATGCGTGATGCTCTGCGCCAAGTTCACGCGCAGCTCGGGACCGAGTATGACTTGGTAATCGGCGGGGAAATGATCCGCACCAAGGAAAAGATCAAGTCGGTAAATCCTGCTAAACCGTCGGAGTTAGTGGGTGTTCACCAAAAGGCAGGTGCCGAGCACGTGGAACCTGCGATGCACGCTGCTCTGAATGCATTCGAGAGCTGGCGCACCACATCCTGGGAGGAACGAGCGGCGTTGCTGCTGAATGCGAGCGCGATTATCCAGTCGCGGCGGCTGGAATTCGACGCCTGGATGGTTTACGAGGTGGGAAAGAATTGGGTTGAAGCTGACGCGGACACCGGCGAGACCATAGACTTCCTCGAATTCTACGCGCGAGAAGCCCTGCGCTTGTCGAAAGTGCAGACGCCCGTGCAACTCCCCGGGGAGCGCGACGAGTTGCTCTACATTCCTCTCGGCGTCGGTGCCGTAATTCCACCGTGGAACTTTCCCTTCGCGATCATGGCCGGTATGACTTCGGCTGCAATCGTCTGCGGAAATACTGTGATCCTGAAACCATCGAGTGACTCGCCCACAATCGCAGCAAAGTTTTTTGAGGCTCTGCAGGAAGCGGGAATGCCGGACGGGGTTGTGAACTTCTGTCCCGGATCGGGAGCCACGTTCGGCAACGCGCTAGTGGAGCATCCTAAGACCCGCTTCATCGCTTTCACCGGATCGAAAGGGGTTGGGCTCGACATTCATTCGCGCGCAGCCCAACCGCGCAAAGGGCAGATATGGATTAAGCGCACGATACTGGAGATGGGTGGGAAGGACTCCATTATCGTGCAGGCGGATTGCGATTTGGATTCGGCTGTCGAGGGTGTGGTCGCCTCCGCGTTCGGCTTCAACGGGCAAAAGTGTTCGGCATGCTCGCGCGCGATCGTCGAAGAGCCTGTCTACGATCTTTTCGTCTCCCGACTACGCGATCGAGTGAGCCAGTTGGCGCAAGGGGATCCCGCCGAGAACAAGAGCACCGGCCCGGTTGTCAACGAGGGCGCGATGAAATCGATTCTTGAGTACATCGAGATCGGCAAGAAAGAAGGGCGACTCATCAACGGGGGAGGGCGCGCGACTGAACATGGTGACGGCTATTACGTCCAGCCGACAGTCATCGCCGACGTGGCGCCAAACGCACGAATCTCTCAGGAAGAGATCTTTGGTCCGGTTCTGGCCGTTATCAAGGCGAAGGATTTTGAGGAGTCGCTGGCCATAGCTAACAACACCGAATACGGGCTAACAGGCGCCATCTATACCTCCTCGCGCGACAAGATAGAAGCTGCCAAGCGCGATTTCCATGTTGGGAACCTGTACATCAATCGCAAGTGCACAGGAGCTATAGTGGGCGCGCATCCCTTCGGCGGATTTAACATGTCCGGCACCGACTCCAAGGCTGGCGGCCCCGATTATCTATATTTATTCACCCAGGCAAAATCCGTAGCAGAGAAGGTGCAGCGCTAATGGCCGACCGCATGGAGCGCCCGCTATCGGAAGCCGATCCGGATGTATTTGCGGCCATCGAGCACGAGCAGCGCCGTCAACATGAGGGCCTGGAGCTTATCGCTTCAGAGAACTTTGTCAGCGAAGCAGTTCTGGAAGCTGCGGGAAGCGTATTCACGAATAAGTATGCGGAAGGCTACCCGGGCAGGCGCTACTACGGCGGCTGCGAGTTCACGGATGTAGTGGAGAACCTGGCTCGTGAGCGTGCGAAGCAACTTTTTCACGCGGAGCATGTAAATGTGCAGCCGCATTCAGGATCCCAAGCCAATGCTGCGGCTTATTCTTCCGTGCTGCAGCCAGGCGATACCATTTTGGGACTCGACCTTGCTCATGGCGGTCATCTCACGCATGGCCATAAGCTGAATTTCTCCGGCAAACTTTACAAAGTCGTCTCCTACGGCGTGCGCAAGGATACCGAAACTATCGATTACGACGAGCTTGAGCAAATCGCCATGCGCGAAAAGCCCAAGCTTATTATCGGAGGGGGCAGCGCTTATCCGCGCATCTTCGATTTCCAGCGAATGCGGGCAATCGCCGACCTCTGCGGAGCCCTGCTCCTGATCGATATGGCGCATTTCGCCGGACTCGTCGCCGGCGGCGTGCATCCTTCTCCGGTTCCTCACGCGCAGATTGTGACCACCACGACACATAAAACGTTGCGGGGGCCGCGCGCCGGCATGATCCTCTGCAAGCAGGAATATGCGGCGGCCGTCGACAAGAACGTCTTTCCCGGACATCAAGGCGGGCCGCTCGTGCACATCATCGCGGCGAAGGCAGTCGCGTTCAAAGAAGCACTGGAGCCCACCTTCGCCGACTATGCTCGGCAAATCGTCGCCAACGCGAAGGTGCTGGCGCAGACGTTGAAAGATGCAGGCTTCCGCATCATTTCGGGTGGAACCGATACCCACCTCATGCTGGTGGATGTCTTCGCCAAAGGGATGTTGGGCAGCGAAGCGGAAGTGGCGCTGGGCAAGGCGGGCATTACGGTGAACAAGAATGCAATTCCGTTCGACACGAATCCGCCCCTAAAGCCGAGTGGAATCCGAATTGGAACGCCGGCGGTCACAACGCGCGGCATGAAAGAATCTGATATGAAGCAGATCGGCCGCTGGATCGCCGAAGCACTCGAGCGTCGTGCGGACGACAAGGCTCTGGATCGCATTCGTCATCAAGTATTCGAGCTGGCCGAGCACTTTCCGCTGTACGCCGAGCGAAGAACCCGCGGCGGAGTTCTAATGGCGAGGTAGGGGCAGCAAGAAGCAAATACTCATATCCGCGTTTATCTGCGTGAGTATTTGCTTTTGCAGTTGACGTTCTCTGCGAGCCCGAACAACATCATTGCGGACTACCGTTCCACGACTCTAACGCCAGCTTCCATGAGCCATCGGTTTGCTTCCGCAGGATCAGGGTGATCTTGCCTTTGTTCTTGACTGGCTCAGCGCGGTCGGGAACCGACACAGTCTGAGTGTTGATCCCCCATTCATAGGCAACGTCGCCGGCGATGCGTGTCCCCCGCCAATCGACGTCGCACTGCAGCACCTTTACGCCCTTCATCTTCTCACTGAGCCCCGTGAGCCAGCCGGAGATTTCGGTCTTGCCGACCATGGGCTCCATGCCGGGCAGTAGGTCGACTCCGTCATCGGTCCACAACTGAACGGCGGCATCATGATTCATGCTTCGGCAGGCATTGATGAAGGCGCGGTTAAAGTCGTCCAGCCCTTTTCTGGCGTCCGGGCTAGAAGCACTGAGTCCGGGTCCGGGATCAGTAGCGCTCGGCCTGTCCTGAGCGAACGCGCCACGCTCCGAAACCATAAGAACTGTAAGAATAAGAAAAACAAGGAAGAAGGCGGAGAACCTAGGCAATTTCATTGCCCGAGGAATGTAGCACTTGATTCGGGTACTCACAAAATTCCACCGAATCTGGCCTTCCTTAAGCTCGGATTTCGCTTCTAAACAGGTGTTCGCCCCTAACTATCTGGAGTTGTGTCATGCCGGGCCCCCGCTATCAGTCCACCCTTACGACGGCTATGTCCGCCGCCCTGCTGCTTGCTTTGCTCTTTGCAAACGCGAACGCAGAAGCCGCCGATTTCGGGAGCGCAGCTAACGAACGCCCTGACATGGCTACTCTGGTGAAACGAATCATCGAGGCGCAGTTAGACAATCGTGCGCGTGCGAAACCTTATTCAGTCACACGTGAATACAAAGTCTTTGGCTCGGGGGTAAATCGGCCACGCACGGAGGTGCTTGCGCAGGTTAATTTTCTGCCTCCCAATGTGAAGAGCTACGGGATCGATCAGAGCACCGGTGGAATGGGTGAGAAAGTTGTTCGCCGCATTCTTGACCACGAAGTGGACTCCACCCGCGATCCCAAGATGATGATGGTGAACGAGAGTAATTACGATTTCGCTTACGCAGGCCAAGGCGTTGTTGGTGGAGTTCGATGCTACAAGCTGGAGATCACGCCCCGACACGAACGAAAGGATTTGCTCAACGCCATCATCTGGGTGGACCAGGGTTCATACCGAATCCTGCGGATCGAAGGCGATCCCGTAAAGAGTCCTTCCTTTTGGGTGAAGGATGTCCATGTAGTAATCGACTATGCCGAGGTTGCCGGCATGTGGCTGCAAACTCAAACGCAGGCAATGGCACACCTACGCTTCGGCGGAGAGTACAAAATAATCTCGCACGACTTGAACTACGACGTTGCCCAAACTGTCGCGGCGACTACCCCTGCGGCGCGAGCGCGTCGCAGGCACTCATCGGCGATCATGGCTGTGGGTGTGAGATAGCGGCACCTACTTCGGCCTCACCACCACAATTCTCGGATTGAAGGTCACGGAGATCTGGTTTGCGTCTGTCGGACCTCCGGTAGCCGTTAGGTCGATGCGATGCACGAACGGACCTGTGCTGCCGTTGGCTGCAGTCCCCACATACAGTGAGTGGGCGTCCTGCGTGAGTCCGCCGGAAAACAATACGCCACCTGGATTCACCAGCGCGATCGTTCCCGTCGTGCCGTCCGCAAAGTGATAGAACGGAACTCCCGTTGCTGCGCTGCCGCCACTGTATCCCGTGAGGAATGCGTTGGAGTCATCTGAAGCCACGGCTATGCTCGTGGGCGTTCCCACGAATGCGGGGAGAGCTGCATTGCGGCCGGTGTTGCTGGTGGTTGGGGGACACCCGTTGCTGTTGACGACACTATAGCTGACATCTGTCCAGCCTCCCGATCCGACACCCACCATGTGAGTACCATCGGGCATCGGCGCAAGAATGTTGGCAGCCCCGGCGGCTCCAGGCAGGGGGGAATCGTTGCACACTGCGAGTCCTAAAATGGAACTACCCCCCAAGTACGCCACTGCACCCTGCGGGGTGAAGGCAACACCATCGGCAGCTCCGCTAAGAGTCTTCAAACCAGTTGAGGGAGAATACTCGTACAACGCCGAGCCACTGGTGAAGTAGGCCTTGCTGTTATCGCTATCGAAATCGGCGTTGGTGACCCCCGCCAGATCGAACGTCTGAGCCGTATTTGCAACGGCATCGAAGACGAACACCTTGCCTGCTGATGTGTCTGAGATAACAACCTTGTTGCCATCGTTCGAGACGGTCAGTACCACTCCAGTGATCCCGCTTGCCGTCGCTGTCACCGTGTTCGTGCCTGGATCGAAGATCAACATGCCAACCGAACTGCCCAGGTAGGCCTTACTGCCGGCACGACTGAAGACCATCGAGTTCGGAGATCCAGGCAGAGTGATCGCCGTTCCGGCCGTGTTGGCAGCGCTGTCGATGGGGATGAGGGAGGTATTCGCCGTGCTATCGGGCTTGTCGCTTCCGGTTACGTAGATCGTAGTCGCCGTTGTTCCAGTAACGGTTCCAATTACCGGATTACTGTACACCGCAAGACCAGCGCCGGTGCCGTTGAAATTCACATTCGGACCGGACGCTTGGTTACATCCTGGAGGCACGCATGAAGCGATGAGTGTTGTCACGCCCGCGCCTGGCGTTGTGACCGCTCCGGCGCTCGTGATCGCAGCTGCAGTTGGAATGTAACTGGAAAAAGTAAGTGAGGCGCCCGTAATCGGCTGACCCAGAATGTCGGTCACATCGGCCACAAGTGTCTCCGTCGTGCCCGTGGCGACGCTGAACGTGGTATCGGTTACGCCTGTCAGATGTAGCGAGATCGTCTTGGGAGGACAGGCGACAACTACTGCGGGAGTGCCCGTGGTATTTGCGACCGAAGCAACCACTGTAGTTGCTCCGGGCTGCCGCGATGTGGCCACGCCATTTGAATCCACGGTGGCTACAGTGCCCGAGCCTGTGCTCCACGTCAGTGGACCAACGTTAGCCGTGATGTCGACCGGCTGCGGGTTACCGGGTACATTCGTGAAAACCCTTGCCGTGAACTGTTCCGTCTGATTCTGGGAGACGCAAACCGGAGGATTGGCGGGACCGGACACGATAATGTTGTCCACATGCCTGTGGACATATACAGGCACAGTGGCAGTGAGTCCGCCAGACGTCGCGGTCACGTTGACCACCTGGTCAGGCAACGGATTTCCGCTGCTGTCCTTCGTCTGGCAAACGATGTTGTTGCTGTCGAACACGCCGGCGCAGATCAATCCGGCGGAGGTTACTGTCACGAGGGCCGGATTGGCTGAAGTGTACGTGACCGTCGGAGTGGGAGTAATCGCCGTACCGCTTGAGTTGGCGACGCTTACGGAAAAGCCTGCTACATCTCCATGAGTGAGCGAAAGGCTACTCGGTGTTGCGGTGATTGTTGCTGGAGTGTTTGAAGTCGAGCTGGAGCTGCTTCCACCACCACAAGATGCCAGTACCGCGGCTGCCCCGCAAAGCAGGAGCATCCGGGTGACCAGATAAAGACGCATGTACCCTCCCCGCTGCCCCGGTTCACCTGGCGCGATTAACTGCACCGAGGGATAAAAGTCAGCGGAAGCAATGAAAAAAATACTGAAAAGAATGAACCATACAGTTTAGAGTCGCCAAGCCGAGTGGAGCAAGCGAGCGGGACGGTGCGGAGTAACCGCGGCTCTGGCACTGGAGAAATGCTGTGGCACTTGAGGTTCGTGTCAACCCGGGTGAAACCACGAAGGACACGAAGGAACACGAAGGACCCGAAACCAGCCTTCGTGACCTTCTTGTCCTTCATGGTTTCATCCGGGGTTATCTCAGGCTCTCCATGATGCGTGCTACACTCCGCGTATCCCATGTTGAAACGGACTTGCCGCTGGTTGCTGGCATTGAACGTTTGCTTTCTTGCCGCTTTGCCCGCTGCAGGTCAGGATTTTGTCTTCGGCACGAATCAACTTTCTGCCGAAATTAGCCAGGCAGTGGCTCCGGCTTCCGCTTCTTTTTCTTTAGTCAATCGGTCTTCTCTCAATGATTCAACTGTCTCAACGATCCGAGCCGGACTTCTGCAGGCATTGCAGTCGCGTGGATGGAAAATCGGGAGGCCCGAAGGCAATGAAGTCGCAATCGCGATCACGCTGAATGAAAATTATCGAAACTATGTCTGGACTGCGGAGATCAGCAAGGCGACTTCGCGCGAAGTGCGAATCGTCGAGCTGGTGAAGGGAATCTCTGGCCGGGCGCAGGCAGACAATCACATCACGCTTTCACGATATCTGTTGGTTTCCTCGGAGAGCCCTTTGCTCGACGTTACTCTTCCGGAAGGAAAGGTTGGTGAAGGCGCGCATCTGCTGGCGCTTACCACGGCTGCGATCCAGCTCTTTCAGTTGCAGTCTGGTAAATGGCGTCCGTTGCAAACGCAACCGCTGGGTCGCGGTCCGCTGCCTGGCAGAGACATGCGTGGACGAATCGCATCGAACCAAAGCGGCGGCTTCGATGCCTATCTTCCTGGAGTCCACTGCATAGGAACGGCAACTAGTTCGTTGAACTTCTCGTGCCGCCAAAGCGACGATCCCTGGCCGCTGGCAGACGATCGCCAATCCCTTGCCTTTTATGCTCCGAGCCGGAACTACTTTAATGGCGTGCTTTCCTCTCCCAATGGGCAGAGCGGCACGGTGAATGCTTTCTTCTCTGCCGCAATTCTAAGCGACCGCGTTGCCTTCACGAATGTGGACGGGCATGCATCCGTTGTTCAAGCCGGCAAGTCAGCGCCAATTGCGGGAAAGTGGGGGAGCTCGATCGCTGCCGTTCAAAGCTCGTGTCGGACTGATCTGGCTCTGGCCAGTGCTGCAGGCGACTTTCAAACTGCTGATTCACTGTCTGCCTATGAAGTGGTGAACTCCGAATTCAGACCAGTCTCGGAATCGATGGCATTCACCGGACCGATCATGAGCTTGAAGACCGCCACGGACCATCAACAGGCGATCGCAATTGCCACAACTCCCTTCGGACGTTATGAAGCGTATCTGCTTACTGCTCGTTGCGGCACTTAGTCTCGCACCGATAGCCTGGACGGCCAGTCGTCCACGGTTCGGTGGCACGCTGCGCGTCGAGGTGCGCGGAGCAATCAGTTCCTTCGAGATCACGGACGACGCCAACGCTTCCCGCGCACTTTTGCGGGATCTTGTCCTGAGTAATGTCTGCGATCGCCTGATTACTCTGAATGCAAACGGCGATCCACAGCCGTCGCTCGCAACCACCTGGCGCTCGGAGCGCGATGCGCGAACCTGGTACTTCGTAATCCGCGATGGCGTGAACCTGCAGAGCGGAACCGTGCTGACGCCGCAGGCGGTTATCACGGCGCTCTCTGCGCAGAATCCAGATTGGCACGCGCGAGCCTCTGGCAATGAACTACTGATCCAATCTGAAACGCCCGTCCCAAACATCCTTTACCAGTTAGCGGCACCGCATAATTCCATCTGCCTGTCGGGCAACAACGGACAATGGATCGGAAGCGGTCCACTTCAGATCGGCGACTTCCAACCGGGACAGCAGATTGAACTACGCGCCTTCGATGACGCGTGGCAGGGACGTCCATTCCTCGATCGCGTTCGCATTCAGATGGGCAGATCATTTGCCGATCAGGCGGCCGACTTGCAAACAGAACGTGCCGATCTGATCGAAAGCGATCCTACGCAAACACGTCCCGCCGCTGCCGGAACTTTGAGCTTTACAGAACCGGTTGAACTGTTCGCGCTTGCGTTCACGCCCAATCATCCTGCGAATGCGGACCCCAGTGTGCGTGAATCGTTAGCGCGCTCGCTGGATCGTAACTCCATCCATTCCGTATTGCTGCACAGGCAAGGGCAGCCCAGCGCGTCATTGCTGCCCGAATGGATCTCTGGCTACGATCATCTATTTAAGAGCACACAGGATGTTTCCGCGGCGCGGCAGCTCCGCAACCCGCTGGGCTCACTTCTACCGCTCTCGCTCACCTTCGACGCCAATGATGATCTGGCTCGGCTTGTTGCTGAACGCGCTGCGTTGAATGCCCGTGAAGCGGGGATAACCTTACAACCTCGCGCTGAGAATCCGTCATTTCGCTGGTTCAATGCCGATGTAAGGTTGGTTAGATTGCGCCTGGGCTCGCCCGATAAGGGAACGACGCTCAGCAAAATAGGCAGCATTCTTAATGTTCCAAAGCTCCAGGGAGCCCAATCAGCGGCAACGCCGGAGGCGATGTTCGCCGTCGAAAGCGATGCGCTCAAAGACTATTCGATTATTCCGATCGCCCACGTTCCCGAGGCGTACATCAGGGCCTCTACTGTTCACGATTGGTCGATGACGAGCTGGGGAGACATAGGGCTTGCCGATTTGTGGGTCGAGGCTCCGAAATGAGCCTGCGCACGCGGTTGCTGTTGGTTTTCGGCGGAATCGTTGTCATCACGGTTGCTTTGATCTCATACGCTGTTTCGGTTGGAGCACGAAGATCGTTTGAAAAAGTAGACAATCAGCGAGCCACTGCAATCGCGGGCCAATTTCAGCGGGAGTTTGAGCTGCAGGGCGACGCTTTGTCGCTGCGCGCGGCTGCAATCGCGCGCTCACAGCCGTTGCGCAATATGGCGCTGGCCCTGAGCTCGCCCGGCGGGGATCGAGCGCCTTACCTGAATCTTGCAGGCTCGCTTGCTGCCGAACAGCAACTCGACTTCCTGGAGATTCTTTCCCAGGATGGAACCATAATCTCGTCAGCACAGTGGCCTGCACGTTTTGGTGTGCACTTGCCCTGGGCAGAGGACGTCCCAAATTGGAACCGCGAGCGGGCATTCTTGCAATATGAGGAAACGCCTGACGCCGCGGAACTGGCCCTGGTGTCGGTCCGCGAGCTGGCAGTGGTAGACAGAAGATTCATTATCGTAACCGGCCAGAGAATTGACTCCGGCTTCTTGAGGAACCTCGTTGTGCCAGACGGCACTCGCGTGCTCTTATGGCAACCATCGAGCAGCGCGGGAGAACTGAAAGATGATCGTGGAACAGTGAGCGTGCCGGCGGAATTGAGGCCGGTGCTCGAGCAATCAATGCGGCAAAGGCAAGAAGTGAAGCAGCGCATTCGTTTGGACGACAGTCCAGATGGTGCGTACATGACGCATGCGATTCCGCAAACCGGGCGCGATTCAAAACGACCGCTCGCCATCCTGGTGGTCGCCAGCAGCAGCCGCGACCTTCGCGATCTTCAGAAACAGATTCGCAATATTGGCCTTGTTGTGGCGATTGGTGGCATCGTGCTGAGTATCTTGGCGAGCGGATGGTCTGCGGGCCGCATCAGTCGTCCGATCGAGGAACTTTCTGCAGCTGCGCAGGACGTCGCTGCAGGTAACTGGGAGCGCAAGGTCGACGCTGCTTCCCGCAATAATAAGGATGAGGTTGCGCAGCTCGTGGCATCGTTCAATCAGATGACCGATGAGTTGCTGCGGCAACGTGATCGCGCGCTGCAAGCGGAGCGCGTGGCTGCCTGGCGTGAACTCGCTCGACGCTTGGCGCACGAACTCAAGAACCCAATGTTTCCCCTTCAGATTACGATTGAGAATCTGATGAAAGCCCGTCAGCACAACTCGCCTGAGTTCGAGGAGATCTTCGCGGAGAGCGCATCGACGCTGCTGGCCGAACTCGGCAACTTAAAGAAGATCGTCGGCCGCTTCAGCGACTTCTCGAAAATGCCAGTTCCGCAGTTACAGCGCGTGAACCTAAATCAAATCCTGGAGGAGATCGCGAAGCTCTTTACTCCACAGCTGGCCTCGGCAACCAAGCCGATTAAGTTGGAGACCAAGCTGTGCTCAAGCGATGCCACTATCTCCGCTGATCCAGAACTCCTGCGGCGGGCCTTTGAGAATCTAATGCTGAACGCGATCGATGCCATGCCGGACGGTGGCGTTTTGCGAATGGCTACCTCGGCCGATGATGGGAGCGTGGCTGTCGAGATCTCAGATACAGGCGCCGGCATGGATGCCGAGGAGGCGAGTCGCGTCTTTACTCCTTATTACACGACCAAGCAACACGGCACCGGTCTTGGATTAGCCATTGTTCAATCAGTGATCAGTGACCATGGAGCGAGAATCTCGGTACACAGCCGTCCAGGGGAAGGCACCACCTTCCGCATGGAATTTCCGCGGCAGCCCGCGAAACGGAGCAACGACGCGGTAGTAGGAAGGGCTTAGCGTGGCCAAGGCGCATCTGCTGATCATCGACGACGAAGCGAATACTCTGGCCTCGTTGTCGCGCGCTTTCCGCCTCGCTGGGCATGAAGCCACGGTTTGCGATCAACCTGCGCGGGCGCTCGAACTCGTCAAGAACCAGGCTTTCGATTTGATCCTTTCCGATGTCGTAATGCCGGGAAAAGATGGGATCGCATTGCTCGAAGAGATTAAAGCACTTGGAGTCACAACGCCCGTAGTCATGATGTCCGGCCAGGCGCACGTGCAGATGGCCGTTCGCGCAACCAAACTGGGCGCAATCGACTTCCTGGAAAAACCCATCTCCACCGACAAGCTCCTGCTGACCCTCGAAAACGCGATGCGGCTCACTCGTCTCGAGCGAGAAAACCGCGAGCTGAGGGGCACGCTGGGGAAACATGAACTGGTGTGGCGCGGCGAGGTAATGTCCCGCCTGATGGCACAGATTGAACGCGTGGCCGCGAGCGAGACTCGCGTGTGCATTCTTGGAGAGACCGGGACGGGAAAAGAGCTGGTTGCACGTACGCTTCATCAGAAGAGTCCACGCAATGCAGAGCCGTTCATAACGCTGAATTGTGCCGCTGTGCCGGCTGAATTAATCGAGAGCGAACTTTTTGGGCACGAAAAGGGATCGTTCACTGGAGCTGCCGCCCGTCATGTTGGCAAATTCGAACAGGCCAACGGAGGCACGCTCTTTCTGGACGAAATCGGTGATATGCCGTTGGCCATGCAAGCCAAGCTATTGCGCGTCCTGGAAGAAGGAGAGGTAGAGCGCGTCGGGGGGACTGGAACAGTGAAGGTCGACGTACGCGTGATAGTGGCGACCCATCGCGATCTCGCCGAGCAGGTTCGGCAAGGCAAGTTTCGCCAGGACTTATTCCACCGCGTCTATGTCTTTCCCCTTACGCTGCCACCACTGCGCGAGCGGCGCGACGACATTCCCGTCCTGATTGAGCACTTCCAAAAACAGATCGCCCGCCAGAACAATTGGAAGCCGGCCGAATTTACAGCCGATGCCATCGCAGGATTGCAGAGGTACCCCTGGCCCGGAAACGTCCGCGAACTGCGTAACGTGATCGAGCGTCTGCTCCTATTGGCGAACAACAATGTTGTTGATGAGGCAACGGTGAGAATGGCGCTACCTGCAACGGAGAGCATGCCGGCAAGTTCTGCGCCCGATGGTCACGGCACTCTCGCTGAGCGCATGGATCAAGTCGAAAGAAGCATCATCCTGGCCGAACTCGATCGCCAAAAGCACCACATTACCAACACGGCAAAATCGCTCGGCGTGGAGCGCAGTCATCTCTACAAGAAATGCCAGCAGTTGGGGATTGATCTGGCGAAAGAAAAGAAGGGACAGGGTTAGTCGATGCATCGCAACGAACACCCCAAAGCACGTAATCATCCACCCGAGTACCTGCTTGAACCAAATCAGCAACTAACTTAGTAATCACAATTTCAACTAGCTGCCCTAAACCCGGTGCTATGTTGTAGTTGCTCTGTCGACATCCGTCACTTCGTCTGTGGTGGATAACAATTCGAAAATCTTCCGCCTCTTTGCCGTCCTGAGAACGATTGCCGAGGTCGGGCCCGTGGCCACCGCGGATCACGAATTCTCCGATGCTGCCCGGCAGATTCTCGAGCGCATCCTGCGCGCTTTTGATGCCGAGCAGGCCGCGCTCCTGCTTCTGGATGGTGCCGCTGCGAAGCTCACTTGCGTCGCTGCCACCGGATTTGCTGGCCTGACTGCTCACTGTGTGCTGCCGCTCGTTGGCGTTCCCCAGCATCACTGGAACCAGACGCGAGCACCGCGAGTAACCAACCGCCAGCAGGACATCCAGGAACTTTTCGGCTCTTCGCAGACTCCTTTCCTCAATTCCATCAAATGCTTTGCGCCGCTGCGTGTGAGTACTGGCCCGGTTGGCGCTCTCGTGCTCGGTGCACGGCAAGGCCAGGAAACCTACGGCGCCGCTGACCTCGAAGCGCTGGAGATGCTGGCTCCGCACTTGGCGTTGGTGCTGCACAATCACTCCCTCGCCGAATCACTGCGTCATCAGATCGCAGACAATCTCCGGCTGCTCAGCTCGCTTCACCATTCCTATGACGATGCTCTCGAGGCCTTCGCCACCACGATTGACTCGAAGGATACTTATCTGCGAGGACATTCGGTCCATGTTGCGCGTTTCTCTGCCGGAATCGCGACCACTTTGGGAATGAACGAGGACGAGGTTGTAGGAATTCGCGCGGCTGCCCACTTGCATGACATCGGCAAGGTCACGGTGGACAAGCAGTTTTTCGCTAAAGCCTCCACGCTGCGGCCGGAGGAGTTTCGCGCAATTGCCGACCACACTGTGATGGGCCACCAGATCGTCTCCTCAGCCCGCTTCCCTTGGCCGCAGGTACCGGAGGTCGTCCGCTGGCATCACGAACGTGCCGACGGGTCGGGGTATCCCGATCGCCTTCATAACGACGAGCTTCCGCTTTCGGTACGCATCGTCGCTGTCGCCGATACGTTTGACGCCATGACTAGTGATCGTCCATACCGGCAATCTAATTCGGTGATGAGCGTGTGTCACGAACTTGTCAGGCTATCTCCGTCGAAGTTCGATTCGAGTGTGGTGCAGGCGTTGCTGGTGCACTTACGGCGCGATCTGGAGAACAAGAGCGCCACACGGTTGCTGCCACAACAAAAGACGGCGCAGGTCACCGTGGCAGATATCGACAAGCTTTCTTGCGACCTTGTAGGACGCCTCACGGGGCATCGAGTGTATTCGGCGTGAAAATCTGCATTCGTGTTTTCCGCGATTGAGTTTGAGAAAAAAGATCGACCGCGAATCGGGGAACTCGCACCTTGTACTCAATTGAAGAGATTTGCGATGCGATGATCACTGCAGGATCGGCCGCAGCCCTTTGCCGCAGTGAACAGGATTTTCTCCTCTGTGCACTGCAGGCCGCCGGCGAGTTGCTGGAGGTGAGCTGCGTCGTCTTTTATCCCGCAACTGGCTCTCCATTTGGTCAGATCGGCACCTTGCGCGTGAACCAGCGCGCCGGCAGTGATCTTGAGACTCCCGAAAACCTCCCCACGGCCTTCAGCGATTATCTGCGCCGTCAGCCACGGCGCATCATCGTCTCCGGCGACTGGGACGCACTCAGCACACTTCTGCCCTCGTTCGACTTTTCCTGCTGTGCGTCGCTGTGGATCTCACTCGGCAACGAAGACTACACTTTCGGTACCCTGGCCTTCTTCGATCACGCCTCGCGCCGCTTCGACCGCACTCAGCAGAAGATCTCTGAACTGATCGCGCACGTGATCCGCCTGGGTTTGGAATCGCAAGCAGGCCGTCAGACGCTGCAAAGCAGCGAGGCGGCGAACTATCACGAATTCTCGAAGCTGGTGGGGGGCGTAGCCCGCGATCTCATCAATCCGGTCACGGCGATCTTTGGCTACATCGAATTGCTGAAGGCCGAATCCGTGGAGCCACGCTCGGCGCATCTGGTCACGCGCATGGAAGAGCAGATCGAAAAGGCACGCAAGGTCATCGCCACATTCTCCACCGGCTCGGAACTACAAAAACTACGGGGAAGCGATATTCCAACCGTCCCGCGGGCAGAACTCGAGCGGCCAATCGCTCCGTCTAAGCCAAAGACGGAAGCAGCGGCCACGCCGATATGGCAAACGACCACTCCACAAGCAAACGCCGGAGCACGCATTCTGCTCGTGCAGCGCAGTGAAGCCGTGCTCGAATTCCAGCGCTCGGTCCTGAGCGCCCTGGGTGCCGAAGTAATTCCCGCACTTTCCGCCAGCGACGCGCTCGATCACCTTCGAACCACAAAGATGGACGCAATCGTTCTGGATGACGAATTGGAAGAACCTCTCTCCAGCAAGCGATTGGTCTGGTGGGTCCGCGAAAACCGGCCGGAACTCGCCGAACGAATGTTGCTCACGGTGTCACGGAAGCCAAGCCGCGAAACGCGAGAGATTCTGGAAATCGCTATGCTCCCCCACGTAACTAAACCGCTCGAAGTACTGGAACTCTATTCCCGCGCCCAGCAGGTGCTGCAGTCAGGAAAGAATCCTCATCTGCTGCAGTAGGACATCCAACGTCATCTAGGCCCGAAGGGCCAAAAGAAGCAGACCAGCGGCGTGAGCCCTGGGTTCAGGTTCTATTTTGAATTCGAGTCCCGGAGGGACGGCACCTGCACGTGCCCCCGAGACAATGAGAGAGAATCTGCGAGCTCACGCAACCGATGCGACTTTCACTCCTGCACTCGCGACCAACATTCGCACTTTGTGTCTCCAAGCAAACACCAAAGCCGTTCCGATAACCGCAAGGGAAACCGCCAGGCCAGTCCACACACCCACTGCGCCAAAACCGCGCGTGAATCCTAGGTAATACCCAAGAGGCAAACCCACAACCCAATATGCGACGAACGAGCTGAACATCGGAATGCGCGTCTCGCCTGCTCCGCGTAAGGCTCCTGTCGCAACGGTCTGTAGTCCATCGAACAGCTGAAAGGCTGCGGCCACCAAAAGCAGCATCACGCCAACTCGCATCACCTGAGGATCGGGGCTGAAAGCCCGGACAATCATCCGCGGCGCAAACACGAGCACCAGCGCGGCGAGGGTCATAAATCCTGCACCCATTGACAGCGCCGCCCATCCCGCACGGCCGGCCGCGACGGGATCGCGACGTCCAATCGCCTGCCCAACGCGCACCGCCGCCGCTGAGCAAACACCCAAGGGAACCATATAGGTCAGACTCGCACAGTTGAGCGCGATCTGATGCGCAGCAACCGACGCCGCATCGAGACGCGCAATCAGCGCCGTTGCCGTCGCAAAAACGCCAATCTCGAAGAACATCTGTACGGCCACCGGCAATCCGATCCGCACCAGCTCACAGATTCGTGCAAAATCGGGACGTAGTGGACGATCGAGCAGCGGCAGATTGTGCCGACGGTGCTGCCACACTACGACCGCAAACAACACAGCCGCCATATATGTGCGCGAGATGCACGTGGACCATCCCGATCCCGCAACGCCGTATGGTGGGAATCCCAGATGCCCGTAAATGAGAATCCAGTCTCCAACCAGGTTCACAACGTTGGCCGAGATGAGCGCGAAGGTCACCGGCTTCACCAGATTCACCGCCTGAAGATAGCGGCGAAATGCGAAATACAGCAGCAAAGGAAGCGTGCTCCAATTCATTGCTCTCAAGAACGGCAACGCTTGCGCAAGAACTTCGGGATTCACTCCCATTCCGGGAAGCAGCCGCCCGATGAGCCACACAACGAACATGGAAGCCGGCGCGAGCGGAGCGACGATGTATATCGCGTTGAGCAGTGAATGGTTCGCGTCTGCTAAATCTCCAGCGCCAAAAGACTGTGAAACTTTCGTGTCCAGTGAAAACAGAACGCTGCCGCCAAACATGGCAGCCGTATAAAAGATGACGCCGCCCAGGCTGACGCCGCCGATGGCCTGAGCACTGTTGGGCATGTGGCCCACCATGATGGTGTCCACCAGGCCCATCGCCATCCACCCGATCTCAGCCAGGACGAGCGGCCACGCCAACGTAAACACGCTGCGGGCTTCCGACTTAATCTCCTGGAGAAATCTCTTGGTCATATTTATTTGCGTTCCAATTCGAATCGAACCCTGAAAATCTAAACCTGTCATTCTGAGGCCTGAAGTTGGCCGAAGAATCTCCCGCAATGCCTCGAACTGCTTTGCAACATCCCGGTTCTTCGGCCCGAGGGGTATCTTCTAAAAATCCTGAATTGAGTACTAGAGAAGATTATGGAACGAACCTAACAGACTCAGGAAAGCCCGCAATTCTTGGGGCGCTGTTGAATCGAGCCGGGATGGAAATTCAGTACATCGGAATTCTTGGTTATTTTCTCTTACTCTACCGAAAACAATCGTGCCAGTCCAAACGCAGCGGCTGCCGCGAGGCCGCCCGTGAGCGTCGTTTGTATCGCGCTGCGCAGCGGGGAGATTCCAGCAACTCGCCCCTTAATGAAACCGAAGACCGCAAGCGCCACGATCGTGATGAGCACTGACCACATCAGCGCCGAATACACGTTGTGCAGAAAGATGTAAGGCGCAAGCGGAATAAGTCCTCCCACGATATACGACGCTGCAATCGTCGACGCGCTGTTCCTCGCGCGCTGCGGCTCAGGCTTCTCCAACCCAAGCTCGAAGCGCATCATGAAATCCACCCAGGCCTGCGGCTTACGCTTCAGTGCATTCAAAACCGGCGTGCTCTCCTCCTGACTCACACCATAGGTGCTGAAGATCTCGTAAATCTCCCGCTCTTCATCCTGAACACGCTCGACGATCTCACGCTCCTCGCGCTGGCGCTCGCTGTGATAGTGACTCGCGTCACCCTTGGCCGCTAGGTATCCGCCCAGTCCCATAGCGATCGAGCCAGCCGCAATCTCGGCCGATCCTGCAAGGACGATCAGCCGAGTCTGGCTCACGGCGCCCGTCAATCCTGCCGCCAGCGCGAAGGGCACAGTTAAACCGTCGGCCATTCCAATGACAATGTCCCGTACCAGATTTCCCGAAGCAAAATGCCGCTCCACATGGAGAAGATCCGTATGTTCATGAGCCATGCAAACAAGACTAGCCGAATCCAATGACTCTGCCGAGTGTGCAAAGATGGTTCGGTTAACGTGAGTTGCGTTTAACGTGGTTCCGGCCGCCCTCGGCCGGGCTCTTCCCAAAAAGACTCCCAGACTGTTTTAGCAACAAAAGCCCCGCCGGTCCTTGCTCCGCAAAGCGGTTTTCCACAGCGAACGACGGATGAAGCCTTGAGTACGTCGACCGGTTGCGTGCAATTCACGAACAGCGTCGACTTGGTAACCGCACTCATATTCACCACGGCGCTCACGATGGTTGTTCCCGATGCGGGAAGTGTGACCGCGTTGTGTGCCAGGTCCGCGGGTGAGTAGACCAAGTGAGGCTGCGGCCGCGGCGTGATGGTCCTTCCACCCTTGTCCACATCCGGCGGAATGTTGGTCGATTGCGCTATGGCAATGAGCGCCGCACTCGCTGCAAGCAGGCCGAGCAAGATGATTCGATTCATGAAGGCTCCTTAGGTAGGAAGGTTGGATTGCACCGCAAGAAGACCAAAGCCCCGGTGCCGAGCTCGGAATCAATCGCAGCGGCCACAGAAGAGATAACCAGGATGTCACCGATCGGTTACTTTGTGGAATGTCACCGATCGGTTACTTTGACAAAGATGTCACCGATCGGTTACTTTGTGGAATGTCACCGATCGGTTACTTTACAAACAAAGCCAAGCCCGTACGCCTCAGTGAACCATCATGCTGATAAGAACACCCGCTGACCTGGGAGCCCTCATAAAAGAGAGAAGAATCGCACTCAAGCTGGACCAGGAAGCACTGGCGAAGGCCGTTGGAACCAGCCGCAAATGGATCGTTGAAGTAGAAGCCGGAAAACCCCGTGCTGCTGTTGGTTTAATCCTGAGAGCCCTTCGTTCGCTTGGCGTAACGTTGCAGGTCAACACTTCGGGCCAGCCTGAGCGTCGTCCTAAGTCCTCGCCATCGTTTCCTCAAGTGGATCTCGACGCTCATCTGGAGTCGTTCAAGCGACGCAATGACTGAAGAACTCATCGCGCTGGCAGACAATTTTGAAGTCGGGCGCGTCCTGAAGCAGGGCGGGCGTATCTCTTTTACCTACAACCACGCCTGGCAGCGCCATGCAGACGGCTTTCCCATGTCGCTTTCCATGCCGCTGATTATGACCGATCATGGCCATGCTCCGATCGAGGCATTTTTGCTAGGACTGCTGCCCGACAATGTAAACGTTCTCGACAAATGGGCTCAACGGTTCCATGTATCCGCCCGAAACCCGTTCGCTCTGATGAAACACGTAGGCGAGGACTGCGCCGGAGCCATCCAGTTCATTCGTCCCGAGCGCCGGGAACAATTACGTACCGAATCGGCAAAATCGGAGATCCAGTGGCTGACCGAGCAAGACGTCGCCGAGCGCCTGAGACTATTACGAGAGGATCACTCTGCCTGGCGAATTGCTCGGGATACCGGCCAGTTTAGCCTCGCCGGCGCCCAGCCCAAAACGGCACTCCTGTTTCGCAAAGGACGATGGGGAGTTCCCTCAGGGAGAACACCAACCACGCACATTCTGAAACCGCCAATGGGCGAGTGGGAAGGCCACGCCGAGAACGAACACTTCTGCCTGGAGCTTGCCGCCCGCATGGGTCTCATCGCCGCCAAAACCACGGTGGAGCGCTTCCAGGACGAAGTCGCGATCGTCATCGAACGCTATGACCGCATCCCAATTTCCTCAGGATTCATTCGAATCCATCAGGAAGATATATGCCAGGCCATGGGTCTGCCGCCGACGCGGAAGTACGAGAGCGAAGGCGGTCCCAATATTCAAGACATCGCAGAGCTGTTGCGAACCAACTCCAAACGCCCGGATGAAGATCTCAGCGCCTTCGTTGACGCCGTTGCGTTCAACTGGTTGATCGCAGGCACCGATGCGCACGCCAAAAACTATTCAATACTGATCGGCGCGCAGGGCACGATTCGTCTCGCTCCGCTCTACGACGTCGCCAGCATTCTTCCCTATCCGGGGATCCACGTCCCGAAACTAAAGATGGCGATGAAAATTGGAGGTCACTACGACCTGCGTATGATCGGCCTCCGCCAATGGAAGGCCATGGCAACCCAACTTCGTCTCGATGAGGAACAGCTTGTTCAACGCCTGCAAACGCTCGCAGCCGAGCTGCCCGACCAGGCAACTTCGGTGGCGCGCCGCATTGAGCGCGAACTGAAACATCCCATCATTAAGCGCCTCGCCGAAGCGGTCACAAAACGCGGCCGGCAGTGCGCGCAACTGCTCGAGGTGTGATCGCGGCGGAACTACCGCACACCTAGCGCAGCCCTTCGGCCAGTTCCTTGTAGTACTGCCAAACGCCACCCTTGTCTTGATTCAGATGGAGCAGTGCCTGCGTGCAGGCATCGACCTGATCGTCGTGCGGAGCGTTGGGGAAGCGGGTTAGCTCTTCGACAAAGTCGCCCACCCATGTGGCACAGCCTCCCCCGGCCGCGAGCTCGGGTAGAAATACATTCCGAGCTTCGAACAGCGGCGAGACCGCATGCAAACGGCCCATTTTGGAATCCGTAGGCTGCACGGCGATGATGCCGCTAATCTCCGTTCGCAGCGCCGAGATCACCGCAGGACCGTTGGCTTTGTCCTCGATCAGCTTGGCCGTGGCTTGCGGATACTTGTTCGTCATCTGCTGGATAGCCTGTTTGGTGCGGACAAAGTCCATGCGCTCGCGAACTTGATCCACCAGGTAGTAACTGCTGTTCAAGCGCAGCCAAACCTGCCCAACCACGTAGTCCGCCTCGCGAGTATCTTTAAAACTGCAATCCCAACTCTGCACCCACGTGCCTTTTGTTGCCGGCAGTTCCCGGTAGTACTGAATCCAATTGCGCTTGACGATGCCACCTTCGAGCGGCGCCGGATTCTGCTGATACTGGCCGGCATACGCCCATGAACCCATGCCGGTCTTCAGCTCAGCGAGGACTTGGTGAGAAAAGCGCTCTGGCCACAGCAACTGTCCGGCTGTGGGCTCGTAGGTATGCCCGTTGACCTCCCACCGCATGTCTTCTTCAAACTCGGCCGGAAGCTTCAGGTGCGTCCACGCGTTCGGCTCCTGACTGAGAACGTGCCCGGTGAGATCGCTGTCGTGCAGCCGCTGCATGATCAGGATGATCGTTCCCGTAGCGGGATCGTTCAGCCGTGACCGGAACGTCGCGTCAAAGTTGCGATTCGTCGCCTCACGCTCCTGGTCGCTGAACGCCTTCTTCGCGTTCATCGGATCGTCGACGATCAACTCGTCGCATCCTTTGCCGGTCGCCGATCCCGTGATCGAGGTGGAGAACATCACGCCACGGCGCGTGTTCTCGTACTGCGTCTTCAGGTTCTGATCCTTCGAGAACCTCACGCGATTTCCCCAGGCAGCGCGGTACATCGCGGAGTTGAGCACGTTCCGGCGAAACACCGAATGATCGGTGCTGAGCTCATCGGAGTAACTCACAAACATGAATCGCCGCTCTGGCTGGGTGCACCATCGCCAAACGGGATAGAACACCGTACAGAGCAGCGACTTCATGCTCCGCGGAGGGACGTTGATGATTAGCCGGCGGCACTTACCCTGCGCAACTTCGTTGAGGTAGTCGCAGAGGAGATCGAGATGCCAGTTCCATTGGAGCGTCGTGGTAGGTTCCAGAATGGACCAGAAGACGTGAACAAATGCCTTGAGGTCGCGCTCAGCTGTGTGCCTGCGCCTGAGATACCTTAGGCGCCCGAGCTTGGCTCGGTCGCCTCTTTTTGGTTTACTAGCTGATCGCCGGGATGGAGCCGAGGCGGCCTTCAAGTTCGGCGATTTGCGCGTCCAAGTCTTCGTCACTCAGCGCTTCTTCCTCAGCCGTCGGCTGGAGCCATGATTTGCTGCTCTTCGACTCTGGTTCCTCGTGCTTCACCTTCGCCAGGTCAATGGGCTGATCGCCGCACAAGGCGATGGCCGTCTTGATTGCCTGCAGACGCAGGCTCAAGGACGACTCAGGATGAACTGCGACCTCATACAGAGTCACACTCAATATCTCGCCCCAAGGATCGTCCGAACCTTCTGGTTTCTGTTTCAGCGTTCTGCGACACGCCCGCGTAAACGCCTTAGCGTCCGCGCGCGAAACGCGTTTTCTCTTCGGCTTTGCTTGTTCGTTGGTTCCGCTCATAGTGATTCCTAAATCAGTACCGGCGGCGGTAGCCGCCGGGTTGATGGGAGCGCAAGCGACTACTGCTCTCGTGACTCGCTAACCGGCAGCTACTGCCGCCGGTACCGCTGTGCTCCGGCGGACATGTTTCCGGCCGCTGACTTACCAGCAGCAGCAATAAGAGTTGACCATTCAGGCGCATAATGTGCACCTGTGATGTTTTTGATCTCACTGCGAGCTCTCACGATAGTTATCGGGATGATCCTCGCGCTAGTTCTCGTCTTCCTGATCATCCGCCGCGCCTCGTGCCGGTAATCGCAGGGTCCGCGCATGGCGGGCACTCCGGCGACGCCGAAATGCGATGGGTTAGCCGCTTTCAACGCCGTCGGAGTGTGCTTGTGGGAGTTCTCGTTAGCCGTTAGCAGCACCGCCCCCGACTTGTGCCGGCTTGTTAAGCTATTCGTCCCGTGTAGTCGGCCTCTGGAGGAACAATGCTTCACAAAATTGCGCTTTGGTTCCGGCTTTGCTGCCTAGTGTGCGTAACTTCTGTTTCTGGGGTTGCGCAGAGTGCAGCGCAGACTTCGTGCGACGCAGTTCTTAGGGACTACTTTGCATTGTTTCCAAAATCAGAGTTAGCGCTAGAGCATTTAAGAATGGAGGAGCAGTCTCATCAACAACGTGCTGAGAAACCCTACATGCAAGTTCTGCGCAATATGGGACTCAAGCAGGTGACGGCTGAGATAGACATCCTGTGGGATGGTGGCATCGTCGAAGCCCAGGCTGTGAATGTTAAATTCTCAGATTCGTACAGATACGATCACCTACCGGAGGCACAATTCAAGGACATCGATTCTGCCCAGATCGGAACGCTAAGGCGATTTTTCCGTATAGTCATGGCACAGGAAGCTAGAGAGGACCTGGTCAAAGAGATTAGAACCGGCTTTGTTGCGGGGTACAAAACCGAGCCGCTCGTGCTCGCAACGTTCGGTTACACACTCTTCGACACCCCTTGTATTCCTCCTCGTGTCTACGGCCCAGGAAGTGAAAGCATCATCACCGTAAGGGAGTTGCTGACGATGAAGCCCATCCTTTAGCTTCACCCGATTCCTCCCCATCCCTCTACTGCCGCAATCGCGCGCTTCGATCCACACGCATAAGCATGAATCGTCGCCGGCCCAATCCGCGCGCTCTCATCACGCAGATTCTCCGGACGATGAAACGCAAGCCGAATCGCTTTGCCGCGATTGATGCAGGTAGCCGCGCGATCGCGAACCATGCGGATCGCGACCTCGCGCATCACGTAATACGCGGGTTCGGCCCAGGTGGGCTGGAAGAGACGAAAAACAGGTACGCGGTTAATGGGCATGTACTTGGCCTCAGTATTTCGTTTCAAACTGGTCCCAGGTATCCCCGACAATCGGGTGATCGGGCCATCGGGTGATCGGGTGAAGTAACCGCCTGTGATTCAGGCGGTCACACGTCGCCGAATGTTCAAGAGGTGCAGGCCGATGGAAGAGAGTCTTCCGAAAATCTTTGGCAGCGCCGCTCCTGCCGGTGGTCGGCGGACCTGCCTGGGTCCGCCGAGTTCTCGTGATGTGCCGGCCCAGCTCGATCGCGCTTCGCTGGGCTTGTTTTCATTCCCCGTCTGCAGATGCTTGGTACGACGAAATGGGGTCGAAAGTCAACGGCAAAATTCCGGTTATGGAACGACGGTATCGCCGGTTTTGTGGATTTCCCGCGCATCGCCACTCTTTCTATATGCCGCCTTCCCGAATGAGGAAAAGGACTCGACTTTCCAAAAGATTCTTTTTTTCTGCGCCTCGGCTTGCCTGCCGCGCCGCTCATTCGTCGTCCTCCTCGAGCAGCGGAGCAAGCAGATCCCAGGGGATTCGGCCATGCTGCACGGCGTCAGGATCGAAGCATTCGTAAAAAGGCAATTCGCGTTGTGTGAGACCGTGTGCGAGATAGCGCCAGGTAGTTTGCCTGGAGCAGATGGGGCAAACGATTGACCAGTCTGCATCTGGCGTGTGCGAGCGCGGCAGCGCCAGGCGAACCGTGTCGCACTGAGCGCACCTCAACTCGAGATAAATGACCTCAAAAAGCGGCTGCGAGGGCTCCGAAAGTGCCTCGGAATCCCCTGAATCAGCCCCAGTTTGACTTTGAAGATCGACGAACCGGTGCTCGCCGTAGAAACAGAACGTCTCCTCGGCGCACGAGGAGCACATCGGTCCGCAGTATTCGCAGAGAAGCTGCCCTGCCGCTCCGCAGGCGACGGCATTTTCGCCGGTCGGATCGTAGCCATTCGAGCGAGCAACCTCGCAGCGAAGGCCGATCGCCGACGGCTGTCTCGCAGGAGGCTTTGCTTGCCCGATGCCAAACCCTCGTCATTACTGGCGATTTCTGCTGGTGAAGTTGAGTTGTTGTTGCGAACGACGGAATTCTGTACGTCGTTCTTCGGTGGAAAAATCTGCAGCTTGTGGTGCATAGTCGGCACTCCGCAATGGGTTGTGCCAACTACCTGATTGGTGGCGGCGGTAGGACTCGAACCTACGACCTACGGATTATGAGACCGTCGCTCTAACCACCTGAGCTACACCGCCACATAACAAATGACCTGGGATTTCGGTCGGGAGAGAGCCTGAAGAGGTGGCTTCAGGACCGCAGCCGGCTGATCGGCCGCTGCTTTTGATTGTAAGTTTTCGAGGAATGGAGCGTCAAACGGCAGAGCTTCTAAAGCTCCTGAGCTGCTAAGCAGAGACAAAAGCGAAGGCGTTTAACACGGAGGACACAGAGGTAAAACCAAAAGCTAGAACACGGATTGCACGGATCGAACGGATCTGACGGATACAACTAAATCGGGTGATTTCGTAACCGGATGATTGGGTGATTTTCAATCGCGAAATCACAAAATCACAAACTTCCTCGTCATCCGTCCGATCCGTCTAATCCGTTAAATCCGTGTTCTTGCTGTTGGTTTTAGGTTTTACCTCTGAGCCCTCCGTGTCCTCCGTGTTCAATGCTTTCGCTTTTGCCTTTGCTTAGCAGCTCAGAAGCTTAGTAGCTTAGAAGCTGCTCATGCGCGCTCTTGCCATCATCCCCGCCCGTCTCGCCTCCACTCGTCTGCCGCGAAAAGTTCTGCGTGAGATAGCCGGACGCCCGATGCTCGCCCATGTAGTCGAAGCCGCGCGCCAATGTCCTCAACTGTCCGATGTCATCGTTGCAACCGACTCCGACGAGGTGCTCTCCGTCTGCAAAAAGAACGGATGGCGCGCTGAGATGACTTCTCCCACCCATCGCAGCGGCACCGATCGTATGTGGGAGGTCGCGCAGCGAATTGCAGCCGACGTTTACCTGAATGTCCAAGGCGACGAGCCGCTGGCGCGTCCCGAGCACATCTCAGCGCTGCTGGCGCCAATGAAGGACGCGCGCGTGATGGTTTCAACCGTGAAGACGCCGTGCAGCTCCGCCGATGTAAACAATCCCAACGCCGTAAAAGTCGTAACCGATCTCGCAGGACGCGCACTCTACTTCACGCGCGCCACCGTTCCCTTCGACCGTGACAACACCGGCGCCGTGAAGCGATTCAAGCATCTGGGCTTCTACGGCTATCGCCGCGAAGCGCTGGAGAAGTTCTGTTCATGGCCCGAATCGGAACTGGAGCGTTCCGAACGTCTCGAGCAATTGCGCTTCCTGGATCATGGCGTCGAAATCTACGTCGCGGAAACCCCGTATGACACCGTGGGAATCGATACCGAGGAAGATCTCAAGCGCGTCGAGCAAATCCTCAAGAGCAAGGTGTAAGCAACGTCTTAACCACAGAGGACACAGAGTTCACAGAGAAACCGCTCGATCATGTTTTCCTCCGTGTCCTCGGTGGTTGAAAGCGCTTGTCAATCCCGAGTCGCATGAACCTCGAGATATTCCGCTCTGATCTTCGTGGTGCCGTCGGTGGCCTGGTTGTACTCGTTCCACAGCCGGTCCAGGTCAGCATTGAGAGCCGCCTGGCCATTCTCGTCCAGCTTGGAGAACGCAACCTGAGTGGGTCCGAAATATTTGCGGAACAGCGCGAGCACTTCTGCTGGCGGAACCGGATACTCGAAGTCGCAGATGCGGCGCGTACAGTCTATCTCCTTTGCTCCGCCGCCGAGGCGCTGACGCACTACCTCTTCGTCTCCCCACAGCGCGGGCATAGGAATACCTGCAGGCGGTGGAACGTGCTTTCCGCTGGTGCGAAACATCTTTCCTACGAAACCCAGCGGCGTCCAGTTGGCCATCGCGATCAGCCCGCCCGACTTGGTAACGCGCAACAATTCTCGCGAAACCAATTCGGGACGCGGCGCAAACATCGCTCCGAAGGTTGAGATCACGACGTCGAACGACCCGTCGGGAAATTCCAACTGCTCGGCATCGCCTTCGCGCACCTCGACCTTCAGCCCTTCCTTTGCGGCTCGCGCACGGGCCTGCTCCACTAAATTCGCGGCGATGTCGACGCCGGTGACTACAGCTCCCGCTCGTGCCGCTGGAATCAGAGTGTTGCCGGTACCACAGGCCACGTCTAGAACGCGTGTGCCCGGCCGCAATTTCAGACGCGAGACAAATTCCTCCATCGCCTTCTCGGCATAGCGCGCGATCACGCCAAAGTCGCCGGCCATCCAGGTATCGCGCATCCGCGACTTCAGCGCAGAAAAATCAACCTCAGCAGGTTGCATGGGATCTCTCCTTGCGACAGGTATTGGAAATCGTGATGTGGGAAGAGGTCAATGCCGGCTCCTGGACGGAAATCTTTTCACCACGGAGACACGGAGAAAAGTCCCCGGAGGGAAACCACACAGGACACGAAGGATCACAAAGGCGTGCGGCTTTGATTCCCTTCGTCTGCCTTTGTGTCCTTTGTGGTTAGCTTTTATTTTTCTCCGTGCCTCCGTGTCTCCGTGGTGAAAGAGGGTTCTACTTCCCCTTCAACTTCTCCGCTCGTTCCAGCGCTTCGGCCGCCTTCTCGTGCATTCCCTTTTTCTCGTAGGCGTGAGCCAGCGCTATTTCTGTGTCGTAATCATCGGTATTTGTAATTTCATTTTGGAACGATGCAATGGCGTCATCGTAGAGTCCCAGGTCTGCCTGCGCCTGGCCCAGCCGGTAGTGCACGCCTTCGAACTCCGGACGCAGCCTTGCAGTGGTCTTGAATTCCTCAACGGCCTCGCGCAGATTCCCTTCGGCAGCCAGCGCCATGCCAAGTCCATAGTGCCCGCCAGGGAGATTGGGATGCTTGGCGACTAAGCGCGAGAATGTTTGCCGGGCTTCCGGCGCATGCTTCTCGGCGAGATAGTTGAATCCGAGGAAATATGTGGCGTCGTCGTTTTCAGGGTCGATTTCGAGGACGCGCTTCAACTCGGCCTCTGCTTGCGCGTACTGTTGCTTGCCGTAATAGGCATTCGCGAGATTGAAACGTGCAGGCACATAGCCCGGCCTCATCTGCACCGCGGTTCGTAGTTCCGCGATCGCCGCGTCGTATTTTTGCTCCCTGAGGAGCTCGATTCCATGCCGGGCATGAATCACGTAACCACGCGAACGCTCGAGTCCAAAGGTGATTCCCGCGAGAGTGAGGGCGGCGAATCCGATAATCGCGAAGCGGGCTCCCACGTCGTGTTCCGATGGCGCGACGCGCGCAATGAGCGCGCCGCAAAACAATCCCGCTACGAGTCCGCCAAGATGGCACAGGTTGTCGGTAGGCCCCGAGACCGCCCCGATGACGATGTTGTATCCCACGAAAAAAACGAGGCTGCGCAGCTGCGCCTGGATCACCGGACGCGGCAGCGAAAACTCGCCGAGATAGAAGCCGGCGATCAGCGCCCCAGCAAGCCCGAAGATCGCGCCGGAAGCTCCAACACTCAGCCGCTCCGGATGCACTCCAACGCTCGCAAGTCCACCGGCGACTGCGCTAGTGAAATAAATTGCGCCGAAGGTCCATGTCCCATAAAGGGACTCGCAGAGCGAGCCCAGGCTCCAGAGGCACCACATGTTGAATCCGACGTGAAGCAGACTGCCGTGGAGGAAGGCGTAGCTGAGCAGCCTCCACCATTCTCCGCCAAACGTAAGTGGACCGAAATTGGCTCCAGAACGAATGAGCTGCTGCGACGTGGGATCGGAGAACAGTCCGCCGCCAACTATGCCCATGGCGAGATAAACAAGGATGTTGATTCCCACCAGCGCCTGACTCAGGCTGACGGAACTCATGGCACTGCGCTGCCACGGCGGCGCTAAAACGGGCTGCGGGGCATCCTCCGGCAATTCGCCGCGCTGCGCTGCCTCGTGCTGGACACACCACGGGCAAAGCCGCTTTCCAAGAGAGAATCCCGAAAGCTTACGCCCGCAACTGGAGCAGTTCGCCACTGGTTAAAGGTGTACCACAACGCCGAAGTTTCAGGTTTCGAGCTTCCGAAGAGCCAGGCAGCCGCCTCTCACTATGGCGGCCAGATTCTTAATGAAGATTGTGGAAAGCAGGCTAACAACGAAACGAGTCGAACCCTAACACCTCTCCTTTTCTTTCCGACTTCCGCTGCCCTCCTTTAATATCAAGCTCTAATCACCGATGACCAACTCTGGCGAATTGTGTGGCACTAATCCGCCGAAACCGCGAGAGACGGTGTAGCAATGCGGCGAGCCTTACTTCGCATTGCTCTGGCACTCGTGAGCGGTTGCGCAGCTTGCCAAACTCCAGATCCCGCAGATCAAGTCTGCCCTCGTTTTGCGGAAGGCTCTAAGGTTCAGGATCCAGCCGAGCTGTACAGCGAGAATGGCCGCCTCGAGCTGACCCTTAACTTCAGGAGTTCAGTAGACGCTCATGGCCTGCAGCGCTTCTGCTATGCGACCGACGGCGGATTGCAATCGCCGACTTTGCATGTGCGGCCGAACGATCGTCTGGTCATCCACCTCCACAATGATCTCGTGCGGACACCGGATAGTCCGCAGCCTCGATCCACCGGCGATCCTTGCAATGGTGGCCCGATGAGCCCTGACTTCACCAACCTGCACTTTCACGGATTGAGCGTGCCGCCGACATGCCACAGCGACGAAGTATTGAAGACGCTCGTCGGACCGGGACAGACCTTCGACTATGAGTTGCAAATTCCCTCGAGCCAGCCAACGGGACTCTATTGGTATCACCCTCATGTCCACGGATATGGAGAAGCGCAAGTCCAAGGCGGAGCCTCCGGTGCCCTCGTCGTCGACGGCATCGAGTCATGGAATCCCAAACTCACCGGATTACCGGAACGAACGTTGATTCTCCGGGACCAGCTCATACCCGGCTCCAGGCCGGCTCGGTCGAACGTTGGCGTCGGACTCTTCGACAGGGCCAAGCGGCCGACACAGAAGCCGACTGGCCCATCTTGGGACATATCGCTGAACCACATTCCCATTACCTATCCTGCTTACACTCCACCAGCGATTGAAGCCAGGCCGCGGGAAAGGCAGTTTTGGCGAGTGGTGAACGCGGCGGCAGACACCATCTTCGATCTGCAACTGATCGTCAACGGAACGCCGCGGCCGCTAGAGCTTCTAGCTGTCGACGGCGCGCCTTTGAGCCGAGCCGTCATGCAACAAAACATTCCTCTTTCTCCGGGTGGACGCGTTGAGTTCATCGTCGTCGCTCCGGAGAAGGGCGACAAAGCGCAGCTCATCACAAGAAACTGGGAAACTGGACCCGACGGCGAGGTCAATCCGACGCGGCCGCTGGCAAACATCGCTGTCACAGAAACTGTGGCGAAAGAGAAGCGTCTCGACGGCTCACGTCCAACCAAGACAAAGTCTGGCCTGCAGTCGCTGCTCCAGGCGACTCCCGCGCAGCGGCGCCGGCTCTATTTCTCCGAAAAAGGGAGCGACGAGAGCCCCACAGGCGCTGCCTTTTTTTTGACCGTCGATGGGCAAGGGCCCGACGTCTTTCGCATGGGGCAGCCGCCGAACATCATCGCGCATCAAGGAACGGTGGAGGACTGGATCATTGAAAACCGGGCCTTTCAGGATCACGTCTTTCACATCCACCAGATGCATTTCGCGGTGCTCGAGGTCAATGGCAAACCAGTCCGCGATTCAGCGCTGAGAGACACCATCGACATACCGTTTTACGACGCAAAAGGAACCTATCCGAGCGTTAAGTTGCGAATGGATTTTCGCGATCCTAAGATCCTCGGCACGTTTGTTTTTCACTGTCACATCCTGCAACACCAGGATCAGGGAATGATGGGCACAATCCAGGTCGCTCCGCCAGGACGTCCATCGCGCATTTCCATCGCAGCTCCAACACACACGGTCACGCTTTATGACGTCGTCAGCGTAACCGCAAAACTTCTGAACGCAAACGCCACGGCCGCAAAAGGCGCTGTGCAGTTTGTAGTGGATAATTCTCAGATTTTTGAAGCGGCCCTCTCCAGTGGCGAAGCCACATTTACCGGCCTGATGTCCCAGGTTGGGAAACACCAGATCGCTGCAATCTACCTCGGCGACACGAACTTGTCGCCTTCGCCATCCACGTCTCTCTCGCTTAACGTCGTAAGTACTTTCTTTACACTTTCGCCCAGTCCCGATATTGCACTGAGGTCGCAGGCGCAATCGGCCGGTACCCCAGTCACAATCAATTCTGTCGGCGGATTTGATCAACCCGTGAAACTCAGTTGCTCACTCCCAAAGGAGATCAAAGCGGCCTCATGCTCCATCGCGCCATCGCTAGTCAACGGCAGCGGGAAGGCAACGTTGACGGTGGCAACTGGCGCAGATGCCGACAGCAGCCAGGAAGGACAGCAAGGCATGAGCCGCATCGCCCCCGGCAATTATCCTGTCACGGTTCTAGCGGTAAGCGGAAGCGGCGAAGCGGAAATCCAAAAGAAGCTGGTAGTAAAACTGAGAGTTGATTAGTAACTGAGCTGGACAACCAGGCCCTCAGGATGTCGCAAATATGAAGCCCAAACAACAATTCTCCGATGAACTCAGGACTCTGCTCAGCGAGAGCAAAGGTCTGCGCATTCGCGCCGGCACCACGCATCGTTTCATTGGCATTTGGGTTGTCGTCGTGAAGGATCGCGTCTTCGTTCGCTCGTGGAGCGTGAAGGCGAACGGCTGGTACAAGACTTTTCTCGAGGACTCGAGCGGCGCTATTCACATAGACGGCGACGAAATCGCAATCCGCGCGGTACCCGTTAAAGACAAGCGCCTGAGAGATGCCATCGACCAAGCTTACCTCGAGAAGTACAACACTAAGGGGTCGCTAAAGTACGCGAAGGACCTCGGCAGCGCGAAATCGAGAGCGACGACGATCGAACTCGTGCCGATAGCGCAATAGAACGCCGGAGGCGCGCAACCCAATCGCGGAAGCGTTGGGAAACCGTCAGATCATGAGTTTCGGAGCCCTATCGGGGCGGCACCTGGCTGGGCATCTCCGACACAAAATGGATTGATGCAATTTGTGCGTTGTGGTGCCGCGCCTACGGCGCTCACAAAATTGCCTGTCAGCCTGAAGTAGTCCCGCACGTCCTCAGAATTCAGACAATCGTCCCTGCACCGTGAGCCCCGCTGCGGCCCGTCCCCGCACAAAAAATTTACAACTAAAAATTCCGATAGCGCGCATCTCTTGCTGCGTGGCCTACTGGCCTCAACCAAGAAAACTTTGGGCGTGCCCGAAATGGGACGAACAGGAGAGCAGGGATTTTATGAAGCGCTTTTTGCAATCGACATTTCTTGCGGCGTCGCTGGCGGCATCATGGTGGCCGGCTGCCGCGCAAGTGCGCCGTCCTTATGTAGCGATTAAGGTGGACGTGCCGTTCAAGTTCAAGGTGGGCAACAGATCTTTTCGTCCCGGCAGTTACGAATTTCTCTCTGTCGGGACCAACCTGATGGCGTTACGGGATGCGCGAGCCCGCATCGTGGCGTCACTGGTAACCCGCTCTGTTGAAACCGGAGTGATTGCACCATCCACCAGATTGGTGTTCCATCCTGAGAAGAAACAACTCTATCTTGCTCAGATAAAAATTCAAGACCTGAGCCAGGTTCTGGAAATTCGAGGAGAAGAGCTGGCAATACCTCCATCTCCTCCTCCCGTATTGGCACCGGCAGAAGTTTTACTGTTCAACACCAGGCAGTCAGGTGTCGGAGGGAAGCAATAGCTTCCGAGGCGCCGATCAGTACCGGCGGCGGTAGCCGCTGGGTGCTGGTCGGTGACCTGTCAATCGTCGGGATATATGTAGGGCTGGGGGATCTGCTCCTGTAAATTCCAGAGCAGGTCTTTGCTCGAGTCCCTTTATGCAGCCTCCGTCGTTGACCGGCGAAAATACTGCGCCGCCGGCGGACGCAAAAGGAAGAACGCGTACATGGCCAACAGCACACCGTGCGCAGCCACCTCGCTCATCGAGTGAAAGGCGCTGATGATGACGTGCGACGCAATCCAGGCCAAGGTGAGCCAGCGCGCCCAATTGCTTCCACGGAGCATAAACACTCCACCAACAATCGCGAGGACACGAAGCAGACATACCAGCAAGACGTCCGTCTGGAACGGATGTCGCAAGTTCAGCTCGGTGGAGTGATAAACGAGCCCAAACACCCCAGCCGCGAGGATCAACAAACTCAGAAGGGTCACGGAGAGTGGACGCTTGTTCATGATGAGTGCGCAACATTCTCGCACACGCTTGGGATCGGCAGGCGTTAGGCTCAACGCCGTTGTGCGCCCCTGGCTTTAGCGCCACGGCGGTAACCTTAACAAATGACTTCTCGCTTCCGCATCGGTTTTATTGACAAATCGGACTATAGGGTCTATCGTCCGTCGCATTAACAGGGCTCATTGGGAAAGTTCTGCATCCCTTGCGGAACGAAAAACAGCACTCCTATGAAAGAAAGGGAGGGCCCCATGAAAGAAAACAGGACCCAAGGCCCATTCGCACGTAACCTTTCCAGGCGTGGCTTGCTCACCGGAGTTGGAGTTGCCGGCGGCGGGCTGCTTCTGGGTTCATCTTTTCCACTAACTACTTTCGCGGATGACGACGAGCATGAACAGTCTTGCAATGCTGGAGAACTGTGTTCGTCGCCAGATCCGATTCCGCACGTGAATGAAGCGGTCCTCGCCGGATTCGGCGTTAAGGCCCACTTCTTCTTTCCGGGTCCAGTTGAAGGCACGGCGGCGGCTACCGACCCGACGGGAGCACATCCTGGCGGTCGCGATCCGTCTGCGATTTACGACTTCAAAGGGTTCATCGGTTCGGCCGATTTGGTTCTGACCGGTACCGGGACAGATCTGAACACTAACAAGAGCGACAAGTACACCTTCCACACTGACAGCCGTTTCATGTCTGGTGTATTCCTAGGCACCGACGGGAAGAAGCATCGAGGCAACTTCGCCTTTATTTGACTCGACAGCCTTCCGGGCTCGGGTAGCCCTTTAGGACCACACTCTTACGACCTGGGCATCTCACGCACCACTCTGTTTTGGACCGATCTGACATCGCCCTCCAGCGTCAGGGTCGATTTTGACGAGGCTGAGGCGGTACTGCACATCCGAAATTACTGCGCGCTCGATGCCTTCGCTGTTCCGAACAGCCTGGACGCGAGCCATCCGATGGGTCATCCTGTTGCTGCCGTTCTCAACTCCTTCAAAATGCGTTGGAGCGGAGTGAAGCGGAAGACCTCGTTTACGTCCACGGATCCACAAGATAAGTTCACTGGAGATTTCATCGAGGACTCTTGCGAAATCGAAGTGGACGTTACCACGCTTCCCAGCACCGGACACGGGTTCCATTTCGTTTCCGATCCGGGAGGCACCACGATCAGCCACTTCGCCCAAATCGGGAAAGAGCGGAACGGCGCGTTCGTGTAGCCTGGAAGATTCCCCCAATCTTTCAGCAAAGATGCGGTTGGGGTTCTTCGCCGGCTTGGCCGGCGAGGAATCCTGCCTGGTGCTGTCCTGTTCAAACTTTTTGATCACGGAGCCCTGGTATGAAGCACGTTCGAGCCTGTGCTGTCGTTGTCTTTGTTGTTCTAATTCTTGCTTCGGCGGTTTCGAGTTATGCGCAGGATCCCACCATTGTGGTGCAGTGGAACCAAGCGGTATTGCAGGGCGTGCGCGACAGCACGCTGGGTCCGCCGATGGTGGCTCGCGCTCTCGCGATCGTGCATACCTGCACTTACGATGCCTGGGCCGCCTACGACAAGCATGCCGTCGGCACCCAGCTTGACGGGCAATTGCGGCGTCCCAAAAAGGAACGTACCCTTGCAAACAAGAACAAAGCCATCAGCTTTGCCGCGTACAGTGCGGCGGTCGACTTGCTGCCGGGCGACAAGATCAAGGTCTTCGATCCGCTGATGGCGCAGCTTGGATACGATATCAACGACACCTCCGCCGACACGAGAACGCCCAGCGGCATCGGCAACGTGGCTTGCGCTGCCGTTCTCGCTTTCCGCCACGGCGATGGCTCAAACCAACTCGGCAATCTCACTGCTAGTGGAGTGCCTTACGCCGACTACACCGGCTATATTCCCGTGAACAAACCAAGCACGGTGCCGGTGAGTGACTTGTCCACAGTGATCGATCCGAATCACTGGCAGCCGCTTACTTATAACAACGGGACAAAGGTTGTCACTCCTGCATTTGTCGGCGCGCAGTGGTTTAAGGTGGTTCCCTTTGCCCTGACCCCTCCTGATCAATTTCTGCCGTTCATCTCCAGCTTCGGGCCCGCGCTTAACGGCTCGACCACGTTTTTCCAACAAGCTAAAGACGTGTTGGCTCTGAGCGCCGGCCTGACCGACGAGCAAAAGATGATCGCGGAATATTGGGCCAACGGCCCGCATTCGGAGCTGCCTCCCGGACATTGGGACCTGTTCGCGCAATTCGTCTCCGCCCGCGATCATCACACCGTCGACGAGGACGTGCAGATGTTCTTCGCTCTCACGAACGCAATCTTCGACGCCGGAATCGCCTGCTGGGACGCCAAGCGTCACTTCGACTCGGTACGTCCGGTGACCGCGATTCCCTTCCTGTTTCATGGCCAGCAGGTGCAGGCATGGGGAGGCCCTGGAAAGGGAACGATCACGATCGACGGAGCGCACTGGATTCCTTACCAACCCAGCACGTTTCCAACCCCTCCGTTCCCGGAATACACCTCCGGGCACAGCACCTTCAGCGCGGCTGGCGCGGAGATCTTGAAGCGATTCACCGGCAGCGATCACTTCGGGGCCTCGGTCACCTTCGCTCCCGGGAGCTCAACGACCGAACCGGGGCTCACGCCGCATCAAGCAGTGACGCTCTCCTGGGCAACGTTCACCGACGCAGCAGATCAGGCCGGCATCTCACGCCGCTACGGAGGCATTCACTTCGAACTCGGAGATCTCGTGGGAAGAAAAACAGGCAGGCTCGTGGCCAAGCAGGCCTGGAAGAAGTCGCTGAGCTACTTCCATCCTGACAAGAACGACGATCGGGATAGGGACGAGGACTAGAAAGCACTTCGCGAAAGACGACTTAGGAGTGCGTTCCAAGACAGCCAGATCGAGTGGGGAGCCACGGAGCTCACTTTGCTGTCCTGTCCTTTGTTCCCTTCTGCAGCAACCGTTCCACATTCTTTTTCAGGAGAGCCGTACTGACAGGCTTGCTTTGATACGTACTAAACCCAGCAGACGTGATTTCCTCGTGATCTTGCGGATCAAATCCGGTCAAGGCAATTACAGGTATGGATGCCAGGTTGTTGTCGCGTCGAAGTGCCTGGACAAGGCCGATGCCGTCCAGGACCGGCATCTTAATGTCGCACACTACAAGGTCCGGCGGGCTCGCAAGTATTTTTTGCAGTGCATCGGCACCATTCCGCGCCGCGATTACGTCGTATCCCCAACTCTGAAGAAGCTCAGTCAGAAGCTCGCGGCTAGAGGGGTCATCTTCGGCGATTACGATTTTGGTCGCGTTGGAGTTCACTTGGAGCGCCAGCCGGTCTTCCCCGCCTAGAGATTATCTCTATTTTGCGAATGTTTGCACTCTCCACGGCCCAAACTTCTTCCACCCCGGCTGGAACCGAGCGTCAACGTTACTCATTGAGAGTCACAGCTCCGAACCGTCTTGTAGGAGGGAGATCGACAGAGCCATTCCGAGAGCGTCGGTGTCTAACCTTGCCATGCTTTCCAGGGTGGCTCGAACTCTTGTCCTCAGTGTTTGGCTTGCTGGCCTGGGGCTGGCACAGAACGCCACAACACGGACCGTGCACGTGTTCGTTGCCCTTGCCGACAACCAGCACCAGGGTATCGTTCCCGTTCCGGCACGCTTAGGAAACGGACTCGATGCCAGGAACAATCTGTATTGGGGTGCGGCCGCCGGTGTAAAGACGTTCTTTGCCCGTAGCTCCGACTGGGCACTGCTCGAGTGCCGCGAGAGACCGGAGCCCGACGTTCTGGAACGCTGCATCTTCAGGCATCGTAGGGCAGATGTGTATCTCGTTGCGGACGCTTATCGCGGAGACGAAATCCGGCACGCGCTCCTCAACTTCTTCGACGCCGCTGCTGGAGCTGCTCCAGAGACAATCACCTTATCGTCGACGACACAAGCAGGAAAGCCGGCCATCCATGGCGGGGCGAACTTAGTCGTCTATGTAGGGCACGATGGTCTGATGGATTTTCAGTTGCCGCAGGTAACACGCAAGAAGAACGAAATCCGTCGCGACGCAATCATCCTCGCATGCGCCAGCAAACAATACTTTGCCGAACCGTTGCGCACATCCGGCGCTTATCCCCTGTTATGGACTACGAATTTGATGGCTCCAGAGGCTTACACCCTGAAGAGCGCACTCGATGGCTGGATCGCTGGCGAAAAGAATGATCAGATCCGCGAACGAGCGGCAACAGCCTACGACAAATACCAGAAATGCGGCCATCCTGCCGCGCTCCGCCTGTTTGCCACCGGGTGGTAATCTGAAATTGTTCCGCGCCTACGGCGTTCTAAATTCTTCTCACGCGATCCCAACGCTTCCGCGATTGGCCTAATCCTCGGTTTTGCGCCTACGGCGCTCGCTTTTCGTTCTGCTCGCACATGTTCACGGCATCTCCCGCTCCTTAGGCGAAGTAACCGTAGTCTTCACCACTGGCCAAACTCACAGATGTTTTCCCAAACATCCGATACTACTTTTTCTGAGACTGTCATCCCTCGCTCCGCCAACATGCAGTTTGCAGTTCCAACCAACTGCAGTTGCGGAGCGGGGGATCTGCTGTTTCTTAAGCGGCACGAACAACAACAGATCCCCCGGCCCGCAGTAGCTTCGAGGAAGATCTACCTCCACCGTGCGGGCCGAGGGATGACAGTGTTAGTAGAGATTTCGCGCACTTCAAATTTCGGTCAGGCTACAACCTCCTGGCGCGTTTCCATGCGTTCAAGCTCTTCTCCTTGCTCCAAAGCCAGAAGCAGACCTTGAAACTCTGCCATCGTCGCCGCAAAGTGCGCCTGGGCAAAGTCTCGAGCTTCGATCTCTGACGCTTCGGGAAAGAATCTGCGATAAAGTCCGATCTTCTGAGACTCCGCAGCTTCTCCCATGAAGAGCTTGTAATCGATGCGTCCGTGACGCAGCAACGCCGGATCCAGCTCCTCGACCTTGTTCGTGGTCATTACAAACACCACATTCTCGGGAGCGTGGAAACCATCGAGAACGTTCAGCAGTCCCGAAAGCGTAACGTTGAGGCCTGCCGGGGAATCGTTCTTCTGATTCCCGCTTGTTGTCTCCTGCTTGCTACGTACCTCCTCCGCTCCCGGCCTGCGGTTGCCAGCCTTCATGCAGTCGATGTCCTCGAACAGAATGATCGAGTTCTCAGGGACATTGTTCATTGCGCTCTTGAGCGACCGATCGTTGAACTCGACCAGGTTCACGGCATAGATCGACATTCCGAACTTCGCCGCCACGGCCGAGACCAGCGATGTCTTTCCCGTTCCGGGAGGTCCGTAGAGTAGATACCCACGGTGATACGGCACTCCCAGCCGGCGATAACGCTCCCGCGATTCCCTGAACTTCTGGAGATCGAGAATCAGGTGCTCCTTCTCTCCCGGCCTCAGAATTACTGACTCCAGCAAGCGCGGCGCGTAGGCCTGAACGTAGTCCCACCCGTCGTCGTACACGTACAGGTACGAGGCTGTCTTTAGCTTCTTCTTGTGGCACGCTACGACTTCCTCGACGAACTTCTTCAGGAACTTCTGGTCCCTGCCGATGGTTCGAAAGGTAAGCGACTCGATGCGGCGCGTGCTCCTGCCCTGCGCTTCTTGGCCTCGGTAAAACCAAACCCAGAACGGACGACCAGCATGCCAGAACCAGTGCCTTCCCGGTGCGGGAATCAGAGCCAGCTCTTCGCCGCGAAGAGTTGTGTCGAGATCGAGATAACGAATTCGCTTCAGAAATTCCTGCTCCAGGAACCATTCCTTCACCCACACGAATGCCATGTCATCGTCCTTGACGGTGATCATCATCACCGTCTGTCGGACGATCCAGTACCAAAGCTGCAAGGGCAACTCGCGCAGATACACGCCGAGCCCGCCGACGATCATCAGCAGCAGTCCGCCAGAGGCAAACTGGTTTTGGCCGCTCAGAATGTGTTTCAAAAAATCCAACATACGTTCGTTTTCTAACCGGTCAATTTCCGGACGTGTTCAATTGGGACCGCCGCGCGGGTGTTGGTCGGCAACACGAAGCAGCCACACTCTTGCGAGACCCTAGATCGGTCGAGACACGACTCAATGTTCTCGTGTTTCCATCGAACACCGCGCGAGGGCGCGCGACGGTCCTCACGATTTACAGTCGAAGGAACCGCGGCTTGCGCCACCCAGCGATGTATTAGTTTTTGCGGAAGAGCGCCGAGAAGTCGGCTTAGTGCGACCGAAGCGACGCCCTAATGCAACCGCACCAATGTCTTGGTATCGGTTGCCCGCTTAGCGTTTTAGTTGTGAAATTCGCCAATTCGGGCGTCCTTTCGTAAGAAGATAATTCAAGATGCCATGAGGTTTGGTTTTTTGCAAGACCAAAATTGCACTGAAGAGAGGCGAACATGAAGGTCACGAAGGCAAAAGAGTAAGGTCACAAAGAAATCTTCGTGACCTCATCTGTTTCCTTCGTGACCGGAGCCTGCCCTGAGCGCAGTCGAACGGGTGTTCGCTCTTGGGTTTGCCTTTCTCAATCTCCCCCATGCGACAACGCCGCGGTTCTTTCTAACTTTTCCCATGAGAACGCTCGCCCGTCGATGGCTCGTTTGATTGTTTTGAAAAGAACTACTGAAAACACCTGGCGGTACGTGAAGCGCTGAATCCAAATGTCGGCGAGGAGCCAATAATCTTCGTGTTGGCGTGGGTCGCGGCGTTCTAGCGCGAATGCTAGCGATGAGGCGAGGAAATCGATGATGAGGAAGCTGACAAAATAAATCACCAACTTTTGGAAGGTTGCGGGATTGGCGGCGTAGGGATGGAAGTGGCGATCGATCAGATACCAGAGAGCACTGACGACGAACATCACGTCGATGAGCGGCGAGACGAGCGGGAGCATGATTTGGAAGATGACGATGTTCGGCAGCGCGAACCAGCCTAGCGCGCCGCGGCGGAGCAGGGCTCCGCGATGTTTCCAGACTGCCTGCAGGATGCCGAAGGACCAGCGGAAGCGCTGGCGCATCAGACCACGCGCGCTTACCGGGGCTTCGGTATAGGCGAGGGCGCGGTCTTCGTAGATTACTCGGTAGCCGCTGCGCAGCATGTTCATGGTCAGATCGGCGTCTTCGGCTACGGTGTTTACGTGATAGCCGCCTGCCTTGCGTACCGTTTCGGTACGCCACGCGCCTAGCGCGCCGGGAACCACCGTTACGGCGCCGAGGAGGTCGAGGGCGCGACGCTCGAAGTTCTGACTGGTGATGTATTCGAGCGCCTGCCAGCGCGTCCAGATATTCACGCGGTTTCCCACTTTGGCATTGCCGGCTACTGCTCCGATTCGTTGGTCCGCAAAGTGAGGGATCAGGCGGGCGATGGCTTCGCGGGCGATTACCGTGTCGGCGTCGATGCCGACGTAGAAATCTTCGGTCACGTGCTCCAGGCCGTAGTTCAACGCTTCGGCTTTGCCGGAGTTCGGCTTGGTCAACACAATCACTCTTCCAGCGTTGATTTCATTTTGGAACTTGTTGGTGGCGATCTCCAGCGTGCGGTCTTTCGAGCCGTCGTCGATGACGATCACCCGCAGGTTGGCATAGTGGGACGCGAGCACCGAGCGGATCGTGCGCTCGATGACCTTTTCTTCGTTATATGCGGGGATGAGAACAGCGACCGGCGGTTGAAACTTGGGATCGAGGTTCTGCGATGACGAGCCGCGGATGCGGTCGGTGGTGGCGAGTGCGCCAATAATAAGGAGGCGTCCGGTCATCAGGATGTCGCCGAGGAAGAAGATCATCTGCACGCCGATGAGGACGATGCTGAACATCCAGAAGGCCAGGTTGTCTACGCGCGCCGCCCACACTTCGCGCGGCGCCGTGAGTTCTGGCATCACCTGGGCTCGCGTCTGGTCGATGAGCGTCGACACAGGAACGATCTCGTAACCTCGGGCACGGATTCCGTCGATGATCGCCGGCAGGGCCTTTACCGTTTGTGTGCGATCACCACCGCCATCGTGCAGAAGAATGATGTTGCCTTTGTCGAGGTTCTTGAAAACGTTTTCCGCGATTTGTTCGGCGCTGTAGCGCGGACTCATTGACCAGTCGCTGGGATCGATCTTGTCGCCCACCGTGATGTAGCCCATCTCCTGCGTGAGTTCGAGCGGCTTGACCTGGTCGGCAGTATCGGGTTCCTGATCGATCGAGTACGGCGGGCGAAAGAAGCGGGGCTTAACTCCGAGCTTGGCGCCGAAGAGGCGCTCGGTGACGTTGATCTCCGTTTCAAATCGCCACGGCGAAATCTCCTCGATGTTCGGATGAGTGAGCGTGTGATTGCCGATCTCGTGGCCTTCGTCGTAAATGCGTTTCACCAAGCCGGGATCGTTTTCTGACGGAATGCCGATGAGAAAGAACGTTGCCAGTGCGTGCTTGCGCTTGAGTACATCGAGGATCTGCGGCGTATAGGTTGGATCGGGACCATCGTCGAAGGTGATCGCGATCTTCTTCTCTTTGTACCCATAAGCTTCGAGCTGATACGGATTCGGTAGCTTCGTGAAATGCTCTTCGGTTACCAGTTCCGAATCGGGATCGACCACGACTGTCCGCTTGCCAGGCGACGGACGCTGCATGATACGCAGGATCTCGCCTCGTCCTTCGATGGACACGTCCGGACCAGAAGGAACTTCAGCAAGTTTCGTTACGGGATCGGAGGCGCGTGGCTTGTCCCAGATTTCCCAGAGTGAACGGTCTTCGGAGCCGAGGCGCCACAACGCAAAAGTCCGAATGCCCATGTTGCGCGCGGCGCGCATTTGATTCAACGCGGTTACGGCGTCGAGAAACCAGATCTGATGCGTGGTACCGTCGTCCTCGTCGTACGCGAAGTGCGGATTGAGCGAGTCGGAATCGAGGTCGATGGGCGTCTCGGACTCGGCCGAACGAATCCACGCGTCCTGCACGGAAAGATTGCAGACTGTCGAGTGCGTCCCCTCAGGACACTCCACCGGCTTGTTGCCCCACTCGTACCCATAATTTCCGATCGCGATGATGAGCTTGTCACGAGGAATAATTTTCAGCGCCTTCTGAATATTGCCGACGAAGAAGGCGTGACTCGCTACCGGTCCGGCTTTGCTCTCCGACTGATGCTCGTCGTAATTCATAAGGATGAGACCGTCGGAATTATCGGCAAGGTACTTGTAGTTGAAGTCGTCGTCGTCGGCCGGGACGTTGATGTACATCTTCAGTCCGCGGCCGTGAAGGTCGGCGGCCATCTCGCCGATCAGAGCGTTGAAGGCGGGCTGAGCGGTGCGCGGAAAGTCCTCAAAGTCGACCGAAACGCCCTTAAACTTGTTGTCGGAAGCCAGAAAAGTGAGCAGTTGGCGCCTGAAATTTGCGCGTCCATCGGCGTTACCGAAGAAGTCTCCAACGTTTTGCAGCCACTTTCCCGATGCGGGATCGAAGTTATTGACCAGCGGAAAGACCTCAATGTCGGCTTTTGTCTGCCGAATAAGCGGCATTACCTGGTCGTCAACCTGGTGAATTGACGTGCCGCGAACGACGTCAAACATCTCGTTAGTAAGCGGATCGGAGCCTTGAATGCGTCCGTCAGGCGTCAAAACGTGCAGCCATTCCGGGTATAGCAGGTCGATTTGCGGCAGATATTCCTTCAGCGAAGAGTACGCACCCTTGTCCCAGGTGACGTAAAACGCTGCGCGTAAGCCCTCATCTTCGTTCAGTGGAACCTGCGAAGGCGGTTTTTTCGTCTTGCGATGCGATCCGCGAGCAGGGCCAGCGTGCTTTTTTGTGTCGCGAACGGGCTTATAAGTACGCTTGGTTTCGGGCCAAATCGTCTGCGGTAGAGCCTCAGAACGCAGCGATGTGTACATGAAAACGGCCACAACAAGCGTAATTACGATCCCGGAAATGTGCATTAGCAGGCGCAGATTGCGCCAGCGCTTGAGTTGTGGATCGTAAAAAACCGGCTTGGCCATGCGGAATCAGCTACTAAGCTGCTAAGCTTCTGAGCTTTTAAGCGTTGTTAACGACACGAAAAGTGCGCCTGGAAGATGTCAATTTCGTTGCATAAAGCTTAACAGCTTAGAAGCCTAGGAGCTTAGCAGCTTGTTTTCCCGCAACAAAGTGTACTTCTTAGTCCTGACTTTGCTGGGATTTGCGCTGCGCGGATACTTCCTGCACTGGCATTTCCTCTTCGAGGGCGACTCGCTGGTCTACGGCGATTTGGCCAAAAACTGGCTTTTGCACGGCGTTTACGGCATAACGGACAACGGCCAGGTGATGCCGGTGGACATCCGAATGCCTGGATATCCAGCGTTTTTGGCCGCAATTTTCAGGCTTTTTGGCATTGAACACTACGGCGCAGTGGTGCTTACGCAGCTTGGAATTGATCTCGCAACGTGCTTTCTGATCGCTGCAGGCGCGCGCCGATTGTGGTCTGAGAGTGCGGGAAAGATCGCTTTTGCGCTGGCCGTGCTGTGTCCTTTCACGGCGAACTACACCGCAACTCCCTTACCAGAGACCATCGCGATCTTTGGAGCGGCCTTCGCGCTCTTCTTTGCGCTTAGTGCGGTACAGAAAATGCGTCGCGCTCCATCCTGGGATGTCGCTCATTCCTTCGCAATCGGCGACTGGATTCTTTCCGGATTGGGAATCGCGTTGAGCATTTACCTGCGTCCGGACGGCGGAATACTCCTTGTTTCCATCGGTTTATACCTGCTTTGGCTGGCAATTACGCAGCGCGAGGGAGAATTTATATGGGTTGCCGTGCTGCTTGGGGTTGTTTCTTTGCTGCCGTTGCTGCCGTGGACGCTTCGCAACTGGCGCACATTGCAGGTAGTCGAGCCGTTAGCACCGTTCTATGCGCAGCTTCCGGGCGAATATGTGCCCAAAGGTTTTAATCGCTGGACGAAAACGTGGATGGTCGACTTCCTCTCCGTCATGAATGTGTACTGGAATGTGTCGGCAGAAGGCAATGGAGAGGCGGTCGATGTCAGCAACATCCCTTCGCGCGCGTACGATAACGCTGCTCAAAAGCAGAGTACGGAGCAGCTTTTTGCTCAATATAACCAGGCCTTGACGCTCACTCCCGAAATGGATCGAGCCTTTGCGGATCTCGCAGATGAGCGCATTCGTGCGCATCCTGTGCGGTATTACGTGATGTTACCCCTGGCAAGACTGGCGGATATGTGGCTGCGTCCGCGCACTGAGATGCTGAACCTGCAGCTTGACTGGTGGAATTGGGAGAATGTTCCGCAGGAATCGGCTGCATCGGTGGGGCTGGCGCTACTGAATCTGTTCTACGTCGCGGCTGCGTTGATGTCTTTGCAGCGCAAATTGCCGGGTAGCGCGATGCTATGGATGTTCATTTTGTGTCGTTCCGCGCTGCTGGCAACGCTTCCCAATCCGGAACCGCGTTACACCCTGGAGTGTTTTCCGGCCTTGTTGATGCTCGCGGGTGCTGGACTGGCGAGAGAGGCGAATTAAACCACGGAGTCACGGAGAAGGCAGAGGATGTCCCTTTGTGGCACAAACGCCCTCGGCTTTGGTTCTGACCCTCAGGGCTTACGCCGCTGGCTCCGCTTCTGTCGGCCCTTCGGGCCCGATTCAGGCTAAATTTCTCTCGGGACCAGGCCACGAATCCGACCTTCTGTCCCACACGCTGCCCGGCTAGCTAAGTGGCTGATCCTTAAATACTTATTTACAAAACCGAGTACTGTCCCAGTGTCCCGAAACCCCATGCATCCTGGGACAGTGGGACAGTAGCTTCTTGGAGAACAACCGTGAACTCGAGCGGTTGCCCCTTGTCGGCTTTGGGCGAAGCCAAAGCCGAGGGCGGGCTGTGCCACTTGGGCTGTGCCTCTCTCCGTGACTCCGTGGCGAAAAAGGTCTTACTCGGCGACGGGTCGATCCGACATGCGGAACTGGGTGCGGAAGTGTTCCGAGAGCAGGCCGATGGCTTCACGATTGGCGTCGGCATCGGTTTGCACGAGGTATTTCATGGCTTCGACCAGCAATTTCTGGCCCTGAATGTAGCGCTTGTCGCTGATGCGCGGAGTGCGGCGCCGCTTCGGGTCGGGGACTACAGGGAGGGTAAATAGTCTGGCCAAGCTCTGATCCTCGGAATTGGGGGACTGGACTACGAGAGTAGATAGGACTCAAAAACTCCCTCGTCCGTTGCCAGTATAGGTGGCGATCTACTCAGAGAAAAGAGACTTTTTTTGAAGTAACCGCTGGGTAAACGCCTATTTCCCCTTCACAGTCTTAACGCTGCCGGAAGTGTGCAGCTTAAACACATCGTCCGGAACTTTGCCGTTCAGCTTGATGTTGCTGTAGTCCGCTATGCGGTAGTCGCCGGAAGGCTCGAAGAACTGCTGTTTCAACGAGATTCCCCTCGCTGGATCGATCCAGATCACGATTTGGGCGAACATGTTCTTCACGTTCGGGGCCTTTGGTATTAGCTCCAGCTTTGCAGTTTTCACGCCATCTACGTTCTCGTAGCCAACGAATTTCACCTCGAACTGCATTGGCAGATCGTGTCCGCGACCGCCGAAGCCAAGGACCAGGAAGCTCTGAAATTGGTCGCGATTTTTGCCAGCGTCATATTCGTTCACTTGCTGGATCTTCGGCTGATAGAGACGGATCTTACCGTCGGCAAAGACCAGGTATTTCTGCTCCGGCGACTGAATGTTCGCCGACATCTGCGTCTCGCCTTTACCAGTGCGCCGGTAGTAGACCTTCCCCTTTTGGGTATCGGTTTCATTCACCACTTTCTGATACTGATCCCATACGAAGTCGGCCTCTGCATTACGAAACTGTGCTGCTGCAGAATCCATTTGCGTTAGTACGCCCTCGAGTGACGAGTTTGAACTAGCATTGGAAGCGGGCGCGTTAGCTTTCGCTTGCGCAAATGCAGAAGAGAAGCAGGACATGACGAGCGCCAGAATGACAGCGCCAACTCTCGCCAGCGGTCGCGCGATGGTGGCACCGCTGTGACCATCATTCCTAACGTGACAAGACTCTATGAGCACGAATTTCCTCATGAGGTTCTAACCCATCTGTGCAAGATTCGACTCGGAGCTACAGGCGACGGGCCCAGACGCGATAGCCTGTGATCTTCCCAGAATTGTCTCGCAGCGGTTCATAGCGCGTGATCTCCACGGCGCCGGCGATTGGATCCAGCGCTTTCTTGAGCGCTTGCTGCGCATCGGATTCGCTGGCGGCAACTCCCGAGGCATTCAATTCATACACGAATGCATTCGGCCCATCTGTTCGCACAACAATTTCGTTGGGATGCAGGCGTAGATAATTTGGGCTGTCCTTGAAGACATTGCGTGGAGTAAGAAAGATGAAGGCGAGAATTACGGTGACCATCACGTCGTAGTGCAATCCGCCACGCGGATGCGTCCACAGGATATAGCTCTTGAGGGTTTGGCCGGGACTCAGAAGATTCTCCTCGACTCTACTTAGTGTAGAGCCCGCTGCCACCGGCACGCAATCCGAGGTGCATTTCGGATGCACTTAGATGCGGAAATCGGCATTCGCGGCATGTACTTTTGTTCCTTCTACTCTGGATTTCCAACCAGTCTGCTCAATTTCGCGTGCTAAACTGACACTCTTAGTCCTCGCCCCGCGAACTATCTCGCGGACTCGGGCCGCCTCGTCAGCGCTCTTAAAACATAATTTCTGCGTTTTTTCTCTGGCCGGGAAAGCAGAAAGGATAGTGAAGCGTTCCAAGAACGGCGGCAAAATCCTCGTGTCAATCTGCTGCGGCATATTAGTTGGCGCAGCGATTGGAGCCATCCATTGGGCGATCGTGCCCCATGATCAGGAGCTGATGACTCACATCTTCCTGGGCGATCTCGTCGCCGCTCTCAGCACGATGATCGTGTGCCTGGCGATCCAGCTTCGGCAGGAAGAAGTGCATTTTGCCAGTGCCATGTCGCGTGCCGCCATCGTCTCGGAACTCAATCATCATGTGCGCAACGCCGTTTTTCCGTTGTGCCTGGCCGTCCAGAAGTCCGGCGACAAAGACGCTTCCCAACTCGCTAACGAGGCCGTAGAGCGCATCAATGTAGCGCTGAAAGAAGCAACCGCCGATGCCATTTCGGGACGCGCAAGCTATTCTGAAGAAACAGGATCAAAGAACGGGAGCCTACTTATACACTGATGTTTCGTATTCTCGTAGTCGACGATGAGCCTTCGATTCTCGGACTGCTTAAGACCATTATGGAACTGGCATCGTTCCAGGTTGAGGCCTTAGCCTCGGCAAAGCAGGCTGTTGTACGGCTTGGCGAGGAGAAATTCGACGTTGTCCTCACAGACATGAGGATGGAGACGCCTACGGCCGGATACGATGTAATTCGCATCGCCCGCCAACTTCAACCCCGACCAGCGATCGCGATTCTCACGGCATACCCGATTTCACCCGCCGAGTGGAAGCCCTCTGGAGCAGACGCCCTCTTCGTGAAGGGCAGCGAACTTGTAAGTCTTCCCGACAGATTAAAGGCGCTCATAAAGCAACGTGCACAACAGGAAACAGCCTCAGAGCCCCTTCTTCGGCGCGCTCGGTAAATCAGTAGTCGCTGCAAACAGGGGAGACGCGGCATGCTGCAGGCTTGTCCAAATTAGGAATCTAGCGATTTAGGGAGGGGCATCGGCTTCAGCCGTGCCGAGACGGAATCCATGATCGATCCGGCTTTAGCCGCTGCGGTGGATTCCGCTTCG
>Ga0210406_10000087_pt1 | contig 140728 bp, 104 predicted proteins | sample IncBWC30MmetaG_FD_155454 | JGI IMG/M metagenome (GOLD analysis project Ga0210406, IMG submission 155454) | Forest soil microbial communities from Barre Woods Harvard Forest LTER site, Petersham, Massachusetts, United States - Inc-BW-C-30-M | ecosystem: Environmental > Terrestrial > Soil >... | reverse complement strand
CCTGACGACTACCCGGTGGCTTGCCGTCTGTCGGATGCAGAACTACGCAAGCGTGAAGCCACACTTATTGCTCAGTTTAAGTCCACCCTGATCGCAACCGAGGAACTTCCTAGCGGGTACGCTTACCGCGTCCCAGCGGATAAGAAGTCGATTGCAATTGCGGCGGAATTAATAGTGGCAGAGCGCGAATGTTGCCCTTTCTTGACCTTCGAGTTGATTGCCCCACCGAATATGGAGTCAGTGAGCGTCCGCATCACTGGCCCTGCTGGTGCTAAGGATTTTCTGAAAGCCCTTTTTTGCAATTCCAATGAGCCTCTCTAACATTTTTGACGAGGTGGTCGGCAATACCGAAGCCTCGCTCGCAAAGGACAATAACCTATGAAAAAGACGAATCCCCTAGTCACCTTGGCCATTTTCCTGGCGTGCACCACGGCCGCGGCTGCGCAGCAGGAGGAAAGACCGCTTCAACAACACACCTTCACCAAGGCCCTGGGCTCCTGGATCACGAACACTCAAAAGGCACCTAATGCCCGTGGCCGACGTCATGCCGGAGGAAAAGTACTCATTCGCCCCACCTCTCCAACGAGTGGCGAATTTAAGGATGCACGCACGTTCGCGCAGCAATTCAAACACCTGGCGGCAAACAACTATCTGATGGCAGCATTGATCCTTGGAAGGAAGGGAAGCGCCGAACGAAACGAGACGGGACCCGTGTCGATAAGAACGAAAGCGGAAATAGAGTACCTTAGGGGTTCTTTCGTGGCGCTTCACAACGCCGTTGCGACGATTGATAAAAATAATGTAGTCGAACCAATGATAAGCCCGAGTAGTTGGCAGAAGACTCGTCTTTCGTTCGCAGTGAATGCGGTGGCCCATTCCTTCGATCATTACGGCCAATTGGTCGAGTACCTGCGCATGAATACTATCGTCCCGCCTGATAGCCGAACCCCAGAAGCCCTAAAGAGATGACGGCCAAGGATTCTCTCCCGCCGCTTCGGTTCGGCGAGTGCGCAAGCATGTCCAACGAATTCGGACGGATAGTCGGCTCGGAAACGATCGCCACCGGTGTCAGGGAATTTTGTCAACTTGCGGATAGCCGGTCATCCGTCCGCAATCGGCGGCAAACTCCAAATGGAGCTTCCAACTTAGTCCCAAGTGGCTGCGACGGCAACGCGCTGCCGTCAGTAATGAAACCCGTAGCCAACTTGGACGATCCGCACTGCGTTCATTGGTCAAGGGCTCGTGCGAACTTTTCAGGAGTTGCATCAAACTGTTCTTTGTGGTCGCGCGAACAGAAGTAGTAGTTCTTGCCTTCATAGGCAGATTTCGGAGCGGTTGACTTATCAACATCCATCTTACACACCGGACAGAGAGGATGCGCCTCAGTCGAGACTAGTTCTTTCAAGTAAATGCTATTTGAATCTGGGTTCTTCCAGCCTTGACCTTGGTATTCCAACTGGTAGGCAGTTTTACTCGTGACTTCACGGCCGAAATAGCGCTCGACCACTCGAAGCGCGAGATCGATGCCGCAAGAAAGTCCGCCCGACGAGGCGAGATTGCTGTCCTCGACGAACCTAGCACCACGTTTGAATTGGACATCCGGAAACTGCATGGCAAAGCTTCGGTAAGAATTGTGATGCGTGGTGGCTGCTCTGCCTGATAACAAGCCAGTGCGGGCCAGCACAAACGCTCCAGTGCAAACCGACATGGTTACGTCTGTGTTTTTTGTCGCCTTGCGAATCCAATCCATCATGGCTTCGCTGCTTCCGTCCTGGGCCGGAATCACGATCACCTTGGGCGCAGGAGCAGTATCGAAGGTGTATTCAGGTATGATTTTCATCCCGCCGCTAGCATGAATCGGGCTAGTCGTCTCCGCAACGGTGTAAAGCTGGAACGGGTTGCCCGCGCGGCCGGGAACGTTCACATTTTCGAACACCTCCCATGGTCCACAGAAATCGATGATCACCGCCCCTTCTGAAACCAGAAATGCCACCGGGATACTGCCATGGGCGGGAGGCGCCAGGGGGTTGGAAACTGGTTTAGTTTTCTCTGTGGCACTCTTCGCCCGGAGTCCGCTCGTCTCTGCAAACAACTTGCCTGCCACCGGGGATGGAATTCCAGCTGCCAAACCGAGTGCCGCCGATCTCTTTAGCAATTCTCTTCGATTCATAATGTCCTTTCACTCCTTTTTATGACGTCTTCTGTCTTAATCTGAGTAATCATTCCGGGGCTTTCGTCGTCTCCGTGAACCGGTGCCGGTAGTCGTTCGGAGGAACATGCAGAACGCGAAAAAACGACCGGCGCAAACTCTGAATCGAGCCAAAACCACAGTCGTTTGCAACCTTTTCGAGTTTGTCGTGCGATTCCTCCAATCGGCGCCGGGCTGCTTCAACGCGCAGGCACTCCACGAACCGTGCCGGGGTTGTACCAGTGTCCTTGAGGAACACGCGCGCAAAGTTACGCGGACTCATGCCGGCCTTTGCGGCAAGCTTTTCTACCGGTAGGTCCTGGCGCAGATTGTCGTTGGCCCAAGAACGAATCTCTTCGATTTGTTTCCGGTCGGAGGCCTGCAAAGACAACGCAGTACTGAACTGCGATTGACCTCCAACTCTGCGCAAGTACAACACCATCTCTCGTGCGACCTTCAAGGCCATCGGTGCCCCAAGGTCGTCTTCGACCAGAGCCAACGCGAGGTCCATGCCGGCTGTGATCCCTGCAGTGGTGTACGTGTTTCCATCGCGGATGTAGATGGGGTCAGGATCGACAGTTATGTTCTTAAATTTGTTTGCCAGTTCCGTCGCCCATTTCCAATGTGTCGCCGCACGTTTGCCGTCCAAGAGCCCGGCCGAAGCAAGTAGGAAGGCGCCAGTACAGATGGAGCCAATGCGGCGAACTCGCTGAGCGGCTTTTTGCAGCCAGAGAAGTAATTCCTCGTCATGGGCAGCCGTTTCCATGCCGCTTCCGCCAGCCACGAGCAGAGTATCGATTGGTCCGCGGAGAGTGCGGAAAGTCTTGGTTCCGGTTAAGACTAATCCGCAGTTTGTCGCTACAGATCTGCGGCGGGTGGTACTTGCCAGCAGCACGTTATAAGGTGCCTTCCGTCCCGGGCACTCTTGGACGAAGAGCTCCGCTGCACGCACAAAGATTTGAAATGGGCCGGCCACATCGAGGATCTGACTGCTTGGCGCCGCAAGAAAGACGATGGTTCTTGAACGATTCTTCGCCGGAAGCAGCTTTCTTGAGCTTCTCATGGCACGATGCTAATGCCTGAAGCCGATGGCAGCAATGACAAAAAGGTGTCATTTTCTGCCATTTGGAACGTAGTAGGTGAACCGCTCCTCAGTCAGAACAAAATGTCCGATATATGTTAAGTGGAATAGCTTCGCGCTGAGGTTTGCCCGCCGACGTTTCGTACATTAAAGAGGATGGTTTGTCTTGAGCTGGCCACTTCCGTAGCGAAGACCTGCGGCGCCGGCGGCGGCGCGCTTTGGTCGTAGCGGAGGGAGTGGCCAGGGCGTGGAGAGTCACCACCTAAAACCAAGATTGCCTGGTAAGCGGCTGCGTGAGTTGGCGCTTACTGTCTCCGTCCCTGACGACTACCCCGCCCTTCATCACGAACTGCACTCGTTCCAATTCCGAAATGTCCTTAAGCGGATCGCCACTTACTGCAATCAAATCAGCGAATTTTCCTGCGTCTAAAGCACCGACGCGGTCCTGCCAACCAAGCAGCTGTGCAGCGTTGAGAGTAGCGGTGCGAATTGCTTCGAGTGGTGACATGCCCGACTCGACGTAACCATGCACCATGGCCACGCTCGCCACTCCACGCGTTATCCCAGGGTGGTCAACGTAGATATCGGAGCCCGCGGCAATCGGCACTCCGGCCGCCATGGCGCGCTTGAGCCGTTGGCTGCGCGTCCCAAAAACATATTTTGCGATATCGTTCGCCTGTTTTACTTCCTCGGGTGTCGCGCGTTCGCGGAATTCCGGCCGGACGTTCCTATTCCACAATTCTTCCGATCCATCCGTCGGAACCAGAAAGATATGTTTCTGCGCCATGATCTTCAGTACATCATCCGGTATGTCGTAAGCGTGTTCGATCGAGTCCACTCCTGCCTCGGCAGCCGTCCTGGTTTCTACATCATCAATCGCGTGCGCGGCGACTTTCTTGCCGGACCGGTGCGCTTCCTCCACAATTGCTTTCATTTCCTCTGGCGAAATCTGATGACTGGTGATCACCTTAATGCAGTCCGCGCCATCGTACACGGCCTGTTTCACCGCACGGCGCGCCTCGTCGGGGGAACTGATGATCGAATATTCTTGATCGATTACATTCTGGCGATCATGTGGGATACGCTCAGCAGATCCGAATTGTCCGCCCGGAGCTGCGAGAGCTCGTGTAGAAACGACCATCCGCGGACCAGTCACCCAACCGCCTTCTATCGCATCTCGCAAGGCAACGTCTCCGTTGAGCCCCGAATTGCCCACGTCGCGCACGGTTGTAATGCCGGCCTCAAGATCCTGACGCCCCATCGCGGAACCGAGAAGGGCTCGCGATGCCGTGCTCATCGAGGTCACTGTTATGAGTAAATTGGGCTCATCGCCTATTCGCGAGTAGTTGTTTTGCAGCAAATGCGTGTGCGCGTCGATCAGGCCGGGCAACACAGTGAAATGTGTCAGATCGATGATCGCCGCGTCTTTAGGTGCATGTGATTGGATAACCGATAGTGGACCGACTTCCTTAATGCGCTCATCAACAATTAGTATGCCCTGATCGATTCGATAGTCGCCGGTCTTCACATCGAGCAATTTCCCGGCTTTGACCAGCACGGTGCTGGCGCCACTGGATGAAGTCTGCGCCACAACGAACCCGCTCGAATGCAATAAGACAATCGCGGCGATCCCGCGTCTCGCAACGGATGCCAGTCTCCGAGAAATGAACTCTCCAGAAGTCAATTTGCCCAGCGCCACGATAGTGTTCCTCTCGTTTAGCCTTGCTCGTTCCTTACTGCGGACTTGAAAGAATGCCATCGGTTAGGTTGCCCGTGACTGATTCTTGCCCTACCTGTGTGTGCCTCCGGGGACAAGTCTTTGGGACATGGCTTCACCTTCCTAAGATGTCGCTACGAGATGATGGGCGAAAATGTTCCACGCTCATCGGCGTAGTTGTCCGGCCCCCTCCGCACAGGAGGCATACTGTTGTCTCCGAACTGACCAATCTCGAAGTCTCACCGCTCAATCCGACGGTTGTGCACTTCCCACGCCGATTCTTGCTGGGTCCAGTACGCCGGCCTTTTCTGCTGCTCATTTTCCTGGGCACTGCTTCAGGCTGATTCCTGCGACCGGCAGCTTCGCGGCTTCTGCTTTCCCGGTTCCGCCCTTACACCATTGGGTTCCCTCCCATAAAGCAGGCGCTCGGTTTGGGAGCAGAAGCCTTCGCTTTTGGGTGCCCCAGAAAAATGGGGCAGAAAAAGGAGACATTTTCATGTCCTACTTAGTAACGATCGTGGGCTTCGTTGGAGCGGACCCGGAGCAGCGTCAAGCGCGGAACAACGGTTCAAAATTCACCATTCTTACCGTCGCAACACAACGCTCCTGGAAAAACGCAGAAGACGAATGGGCCTCGAAAGTCGAGTGGCATCGCATCGCGATGATATGGAATTAAACCGATCGTCAAACCAGCAAAACGGTTTCGAGCTTCACTCGGCACGGGAAGCAGTCCGACCCGGTGCACCGGGTCGCACTAGTTTAATGATCAGCTCAATCTACCGGCCTGCGTTCTTGCGAAACGGGTGCAAGGTATGTCGCAGAAATTCTTTCGGCAGAGGCAGCAATTCACCCGCATCTCTAGAGCGGGCTGCCCAGTCAACAAGCTCTCGATACTGGTCGAATTCTGTAATTTCCCCAAACCACTGCGTCCCGTCCTCGTTCGAAACGGTCACCACGTTGGGAAGATCGCACGGTCCCAGACAGCCGCTGATCGTGAGTTGCACCCGCTTCAGCAACCCTCGGGCTCGCCATTCCTTCTTGAGCCACTCCACAGGAACCGGAGGTCTGCCGTTTTCGGTGTTTCCGCAACAACATCCCTGGCAAATTGTTAGATGTCCGATCACGAGCCGCTTCGTGGCCAGCGGATAAGTTGAATCAGCGGACATAGGTTCTCGTCTAGTCGTCGGCGCTCGCGGACGATCCGGAAAATAGCCCGCGAACAACGCCTTGAGCCGAAGAGACTGCCGGAAGCAACCGCGCAGAGTTAAGGATGAAAGTCAGTTCTGACGCGACGTGAATGAAAGCAGCCAGCAGAGGATTCAGGAATCCAAACGCGGCCAGGCCGACACCAATGCTGTCAACGACCAGCGTTCCGGCAAAGTTCTGCAGGATGGTGCGGCGGCAGCGCCGCGCGATGGACAGCGTCTCGACCAGCTTCGAGAGGTCATTGCCTATGAGAACGACGTTTGCACTCTCTCTTGCAACATCAGTACCAGCACCCATCGCCACTCCGACGGTAGCCTTCATCAGCGCGGGAGCATCATTGACTCCATCACCGACCATAGCGACGTTGTGTCGCTCTGCGGTGAGCCGGCTAACGAATGCCAGCTTGTCCTCCGGCAGGAGTTCAGCGGCAATTTCGTCCACGCCCAGTTTTCCTCCAATGTCATTGGCGACCGCTTTGCAGTCTCCTGTGAGAAGAACCGTTTTCAATCCCATTGATTTGAGATCTGCGATCGCCTTCGTTGCTTCGGGCCGAAGCATGTCGGCAACCACTAGAGTTCCAAGGAACTGGCCTTCTCGCGCTACGAAAATCTCCGAATCCGTTTGTGAAGTTGCGCCGACCGGAAGTGCAATCCGATGCTCCTCAAGAAACAGCCGATTGCCGACGATGATGTCCATTCCGCGGCGAGCTGCGACGACTCCTTTTCCGGGCGCATAGTCGAATCTCTCCGGCTCTTCGCTGACGATCCCCAGGTCTGACGCTTTTTTCAGTATTGCTTTAGCAACGGGATGCTCGGACCGCGATTCCGCAGTCACTGCCGCTTCTATCAAAGATGCAACCGAAACCCCTTCGACGGGACGAACATTATCCACCTCAGGAGTGCCATAGGTCAGAGTCCCTGTCTTGTCGAGGAGGATCGTATCGATGGTCGCAAGAGATTCAAGGTAGAGGCCGCCCTTGATGATCGAACCGAGTTGCGCGGACCGTCCAATCCCGGCAAGGATAGCTAGCGGTGTGCCAGCAGCAATGCCACACGCACCGGCAACGATGACCACAGAGATCGTCGAGCGCACGTTATGGGTGACCAAGAATGTGAGGGCCGCGGCTCCCAGTGCGAAGTAGACCAAATAGCCTGCGAGGCGGTCTGCGATTCCTTGAATCGGAGCGCGCGACTTTTCCGCGCGTTCCACGGCCTCTATGATCTTGCCGAAGGTCGTGTCACGTCCCATCCGGTCCACGCGAATTTCAAGCGCACCGGACTGATTGATCGTTCCAGCGTAAACCGATTCCCCTTTGTTCTTCTCCGCAGGCATCGACTCGCCGGTGATCGTTGCCTGATCGACAAAAGAGTGGCCACCAGCAACAACACCATCCACTGGAATTCGGGTCCCGGGCTTCACGAGAACGATTTCGCCAACAGCAATTTCGCTGGTCGCAACTTCCTGCCAGGATTCGTTTCTGCGCGCTATGGCCGTTATGGGCAAAAGACCGACCAAATGACGGATCGCCGTGCGACCACGCCCAACCGTCAAGCCTTCCAAAATCTCGGCGACAAGAACGAATAGCGTGATGACGAGGGCCGTGAAGATTTCACGAATCGCCAGGGCCGCCACGATGGCGATGGCCATGGAAAGCTCCATCGTCATCCGGCGCTGCCGGATGTTCTGGTAGGCTTCGTGGAATATCGGGAAGCCACCAACGATCGCACCAACCACACCGATGCCGGTTATGAAAGGATTGCGCGCGGCCCCGAGAAACCAAATGGCACCTGCTGCCGCAGCCACAAGCAGGACGCGGTTGAGCTCTCGCCAATGCATCGCGTGTTCGTGCTCGTGGCTGTCTTCATGCTCGGCGTGCTCGGACGATGGGACTGTTTTGACTTCGATCGCGTCTTGTACATTTTCGCCTTGTTTCATTTGCGCATGAGGCATGATGGAATCACCATTGCTTGAAACTTCCGAACGTTTCGTCCACTACTTTAGGTAGCTCCGCACTACGTCGATGAGTTCGTCGGCGGCTTCCACCTGGGGACCGTTCTTACTGGACTTTGGGTCGAGCACGTGGAATCGGATATGACCCTCGAGTACTTCCGCCATCAGGCCGTTCAAGGCGCCGCGACAAGCCGCCATAAGCTGAAGCACGCTGGAGCATTCCTTTTCACCATCGAGCGCGCGCTCGATCGCTTCCACCTGCCCCCGAATTCGCCGAACGCGGCCCAAGAGCTTCGCTTTGTCCTTCGTTGTGTGCGCCATTCGTCTCCGCCTCTTTCCATGATAATATACCCTAGTACAGTATATTACGGATGGCAAGCGCTTTGCATTTCTTCGCGTCGATGCAACAATAGCGGTCATGCTCGGTCGGCACATTTCCCCCTACTCGCGCGCCGTTGGGATTTTTCTGGTGACCGTTTTCTGATTTGTTTTGTTTTGACCCGGCCGGCAATTGCGCAGTCGCAAGGAAATGACGAGCCAGAGGCCAATCCCGGTCGCCCGACCGTCTCGACCCGCGACGCTGACGCCGGTTGGTTATCTACAGCTTGAGAGTGGTTTCACGGGTGCACGCAATTCGCCCGAGTTCTCCTCACGCTGCAGCTTCAATGAGGTGTTGAAGCTATCCGTCACGAGCCGATTAGAACTCCTGGCTTCGGCAGAACCGGTCGCGCATTTTAGCGCGGACGGCACCACGGCCAACCGCGTGGCTGACGTATTTCTCGGCGCGCAGGGAGTTCTGTATCAGGGCGAAGGTCCCAAGCCCACGCTGGCCGTTAGTTATTTCCACCGCGTTTATGATGGCGGCGCACCAGAGTTCGATTTAGCCAGCCCCACCAATTCGCTATTGCTTCTCGCAAGTGCGGACGTTAAGCGGTTTCACTATGACGCGAACGCCTTCTTCACCGAGCAGGTACAAGACCCGGTTCGGCGGGGCCAATTCGGACAATCGCTTACGATTTCTCATCCGTTCCTCAAGAAATTCACGCTTCCGGTGAAATGTGGCACTTCACGCAGCCGTTTCTCCGGAGCAATGCCGTCGGCAATCTTTGGGCCGTCAGCTACACGGCGCGCAAAACGCTCGTCTTCGATGTCGGCTTCAATCACGGCCTCACGCACACGTCGACGCAATGGGAGATCTTCGCCGGTTTCACTTATCTGCTGCCCCACCGCCTTTGGAGCGAACACGCCTTCCAACGAGGAGCGAGCGCCCTCCATTAAGAACTCTTGGCTCGACATGTTCCTGGGTGGTCCACTCATCACGTTGGGCCCAAACCCATGCCATCCCTCCGATTGCTGTTCACACTTCCTTGCCGCCGCCCATGGCCCCTCGAATCCGGGACTGAATTTTGCCAGCCAGCTTTCTTGCCACGCCTTTCCTGGACTGCTTCGGGCCAATTCCTGCGCCCGGCAGCTTCGCCTCTTCTGCTTTCCCGGTTCCGCCCTTGAGACCTGTGACTTGAACCATCGTTTGGGCATTTCGGAAGCATCGGTTGGCGGTTCATCGGCCTGTAAGTCTTGTAAATCCGAAGTCCACTTAAATGCCTTTCGGAGGTGTGAACCATCGTTTGGCCGGAAGAGCAGAATCGGAAGCATTTCTGCGGCCGGAGGTCACAATCGAAGCCAGACCATTGAACAAGTTCTTGATCAGACGTACTTCGCCTACGTCTCCGGAAGCTATGAATCTTGAACCGCCCAGGAATTGAGCAGTAATACACCGGTGGGCTCAAAGTGTTCCGTGTTCCGGGTCATGACGTGAAGGCCATGGCGTCGCGCAGTAGCAGCGATCAGTCCGTCGCTTGCGGGAACGATCTTACCGGCTTTCTGCGCGGCGGCTGTGAGTTCTCCCCAAGTGTGGCTGGTTTCGAGATCGACGGGAAGGACTCGATCCGCGTAAATAGCGTTCGAGGGCCTGCAACCATGCCTGGAGTTCGCGTTTGTTCTTGCCTTCCTTAAGAAGCGCAATCCCTTTGGCGATTTCTCCGATAGATACGACACTGACAAACAGACTATCGCTTTCGAGGGCTTCAACGACACGGCGGACACCGGGATGTCCTTTGGGTCGGGAAACGAGTTCACTGAAGCGGTTTTTGGCATCTGCAAGTCGCCATTCCATTTGGGCTCCTATGTGGCTAGATTATCTAGCCATAATTTAGCCTTTGCGCAACCTCGTCAACTGCGACTAACTAACCATTCAAACCATTCTGCGCCATCCGCCATCCGCGGCCATTCGCTGGGATTTCCGTCTAGCACCCGGGCGTATGGCCCTTCAAGTCAAGGCGCCCGTAGGTGGCTCGACGCTCACGGGCGGTACGGGCGTGATTCGACCGATCTGTGAACCCCGAACGCTGCCTTCCTGTGGACGCTTTCGATTCTGGAATTCTGGCCAAACGATGCTTCAAGTCACAAGACCTTGGGTGCACCCCCAGAATCCAGCCGCTCGCCTTGGGAGCAGCGGCCTCTCGCTCTCGGGTGCCTCAGGAAAATGGGGCAAGAGTCGGCGAGCCGCCGAGTTCGCTACACCGGCCCAGGTTCTCATGGTGATTTCTTGTCAATGGAGTTCGGTGAAGGGGGGCCGAGTGACTTGATGAAGGTCACGAGCTGCCAGCGTTGCGGTTCGGGCAACTTGGACCAGACCGGCATCCCTCGGCGGACCACACCGTTTGTCAGGATCCAGAAAATAGCTCCCGGTGCGGCGTTCTGAACTTCTTCGGCGCGAAGACTTGGAGCTTTCTTTGAGCCGTCTGCGGCGTTGCCGTGACATTCGGCGCAATGCTGTTCGAATAGATTTCGTCCCGCGGCGACGGCCTGTGTGTCTGTCTCAAACGGGTTGCGCTTGGCGCGGGCTTTTTCAGGGGCTTTGGCGAGGTCGGCGTAAACTCGCGGGTCTCCTTGGTATTTATAGGCCGGTGATGTTTCCTGCTGGCCGACGGCGACCGAAACGATCAGCAGACCGGCCGTGGCGGCCAGCGTCGCGATGGATTCCTTCATCGGCGGCCACCGAAGATGTGGGCGACCATCTCACCGAAGCCGGAAATTTCTCTGGCAACTCCCCATCGCAGGAGAAAGCGGTGGCTGTTGTCATTCAATCCAAATCCTGGGGAGAGCCGCAGGGTCCAACCGGAGGGGAGGTTCCATGCAACCGCGGGCGCGAGGTAATGCGAAGTGTCCCTGAGGCCAAAGCTGTGGCGGTCGCCGAGACCTCCATACATTTCAAGGCCAGCCGCGAAATTCTCGGGACAGAAGCTACATCGCGTGGCGGAGGCTTTCAGTGCCAGGGGGCGGCTCGCTCCGAGGGCGTATCCGAATTCCCAGGGGTTATTTGAAAGGTTCTTCGCCGCCAAAATATTCTCGCTGAAATTCCATCCCTTGACGGTACTGGACAGAATGAGCTTTAGCTCTATTTCGTGAATGTGTTCCTTGCGCGCTTCAGCATTGGGTGTGAGGAAATCGGCCTGCACGTCGTGACCTTCGACTTCTTTCAAAATCTTGTCGGCGCCATTCTTGCTTTCGTATTCGAAATAGAGGACAGGATTAATGAAGTGCTCCGTCTTGAGCGGGCGAATACGATTCTCCCAGCGGTAACCGGTGAAGAGCGTGCTTTCGTTAAATGTGGTTTGGCCTTCTAAGTAGAGTTCGGTGGTCCACCAGGCCGTGGCCCCGTATTCGAGCTCCGCCCAAAAGGCGTGAAAGTCGTTGCCCGCGCGTTGAGTCCCGAACGTGGAGAAGTACTCAATCTCAAGATTTCCCGGTTCTTCTAGATAGTGGTCGTAGGTGACTACGTACGGACTCTCTTGACCCCGGACCACCGAAGTCACAAAGGCGAGAGAAACGAGAAAGAAAATTCCGGGGAGGCACCAAACGCAGCTAGAGTTCAAAATTTCCTCTTGAAAGTGATTTGCAACTAGATACAAGACTAACTTAGTCCTATATGATTTTCAAACCGAGAAGCCACCTGTGAACGTTGGCGACTGCTAGAGTGGATTCTCAAGAGCAACCCCCCATAAGCCTGCTCCACCCAAGAGTGTCCGCCCGCTCCCGCCACAATCTGGGCGTATCGTCGGCCAACCGAGTAGTCCAAATACACAAGCACTCTGGGCGGCCACCTTCCGGTTTGCTCCTCACTCGGGAACAATCGGAGATCGATACTGATGCAAATCGGGCACGGCCCACTTACCAGAGCGGGAATTTGCCCCAGATTGGCGAGCAGCCATCAGCCTTGCCGGGTGACTGGGCGAATTGCAAAAACAGGGACAGCGAAAAAGAGGCGCATTCATCGTGTGTTTAGGTTGCCTGCTCAATAATCGGGCCCGAGGGTTCCGTGCGCGAGCCCTTGAAGAAAGAAGCCTTCAGGAGCAGGAGGAGTCCATGAGCATTTTGCGAACCACGAGCATTGCCGTCTTGGCCGGTCTGTTTATCGCGGGAATTTGCTCCGCTCAAGAAAAGAAGATTAAAAGGTCAGATTTGCCGCCTGCGGTTGAAAAAGCTGTGACCGAGGTCAGCAAGGGCGCGACCATCAAGGGATACTCCGAGGAAACGGAAAACGGCAAGACGACTTACGAAGTAGAAATGGTCGTCAATGGCCACACGAAAGACGTGGAACTCGATCCCAGTGGATCCATAGTGGAAATCGAGGAAGAAGCGGCGATGGACTCGCTGCCCGCCAACGTGAAAGCTGGACTCGCCGCAAAAGCCGAAGGAGGCAAGATTCTGAAGGTCGAGACTCTGACCAAGGGCGGCAAGCTTGTCGCGTACGAGGCGAAAGTGCAGTCGGCTGCCGGCAAGAAATCCGAGATTCAAGTTGGCCCGGACGGCAAGCCGCTCGATCACGAAGAATAAAAGCGATTGTTGAGTTAGGCCGTGCCGGCGAGACTTAGTCCTAGTTCAACAACAAAAGGCCCAGGTTCAGCACAAACATGGCGATCGGGACTCTGTACGTCGAGGAACTCAAAGCCACGATGCGCGGCCGATTTGCGTGGCTGGGCGCTGGCGTCATCCTCTTTGCAGTCGGTTGCGTGGCTACCGTAGGCACGCAGGATACCTGGCTTGACGGGTATGGCATCATCGCGTACTTCCTAGTACCCCTGGCCTTTATTCCTCTCGCGGCCGTCTTCCTTGCGAGCCCGCGGGCGAATCGTTTCGTGGAGAGCGTGTTCACCGCCCCGGTCGAACGCCGCGACTGGCTCGCGGCGAAAATGCTGGTCCTCGCAACGATGGCCGCCGCATATTACGTGGCGCTGCTCCCCATGGTGCTCGTTTATACGCACCACGTCGGCCTACCACCCCTTCTTACGAAATTGTTGGTCTGGGCGCCATGCCTCCTCGTTGTGAGCATCGCGATTGGCTCGCTGATCGGCGTGCTCTTTATCGGTCAGAGCATCGCAGCCCCGGCGGCCACAGGCATGGGGGTGCTCCTCGCCTATGCGGGGTTCGTGCCGCTGCAGGAACTGTTGGTAGCGCAAGGGAACGGCGCGACGCGCACGGGCCACCTAACACTGATGAGTCCTGCTGTTTTGCTCAAGAACGCCTTCGGTTTCACACTCGCTGTGGGAAGCATTCCCGCCACCACAACACGAACGTGGTTCAGTCTGGCCGCCGTGGTTCTTCTTGAGTTGGCGCTCGCCGCCTGGATTTTCCTGAGGGCGCAGGGAGTAGAAACGTGGGAAGCAACGCGCAGCCAGCGATGGATCATCGCGCTGATCATCCTCTCGATCATCTTGCTGCCAGTGACGCTGGCCGACACCAACTACGACAAGCTGGCTCCACACGCCACCAACGCGCCTTCCATCCAACGCCTTTTCGCGCGGGCCGGCAGCAGCCTCGCCTTGACGCCACCCGGCGGCCAACCGCCAGCGCGCTGTTGCAGCACCATCTTGAATCGCGACCAGTGGCCGCCGTTCGGCACCGACGAACCCACGCTGCGGGATCTCCTGGTCTTGCTGCCGGTGGACTCCACCCAGCGCGTTACGGACCTGCACATTCAAATCCAGGGGGAAAGCGGACTCGAAGTAACGGCGCCAGCAGAAAAACTCTCTGCTGCGACGGAAACTCTTGAGACGCATACCTATCCGAACGACTCGGGCCCGGCCGCCGCGGATGGCCACCACATCGTTACCGGCTGGGTGGCGCGCGTACCCGTCACGTTGATTCCGACAAAGCCATGGGACATCGGCGGCGTCCGCTATCCTCTGCGCGTCAACGCGACCTATCAGGTTGCGGGCGAGAATCGCACTTTCGGAGCGCGCGCCGCTGTCGACGCCGAAGTGCAGAGCGCTATCTACGAAATGGGCGCCGCCTCTTTGCTTCTCCCCATGGTGTGTTTTGGCGCGGCCTTCCGGCGTTGGAGGCTCACGCGATGAGCACCGCGCCGGCAAGCACAACCATCGAATACGCCATCGAAACCGACGGCCTGACGCGCCACTTTGGCGATTTCGCCGCCGTGGACAACGTCACGCTCAAAATCCCCAAGGGGCAGCTCTACGGATTCTTGGGCCTTAACGGCGCGGGCAAGACCACGACCATTCGCATGCTCACGACGCTTCTTCCGCCCAGCGCAGGCATGGCGAAGCTGTGGGGCCACGACGTTGTCAAAGATCCGCTCGCCGTGCGCAAGCTCGTGGGACTGGTGAGCGACGAAACAAGCGAGAGTCAATCCACATGGACGGCGCGTGAGTACCTCTCCTACTTCGCGCGCATCCGCCACATGCCGGATCCCGATGACGAAGTCGAACGCATTCTGGACGACGTTGGCCTCGACACAAAGTTTCGCGCCAAGCCGATCTGCATCTATAGCACGGGCATGAAGCGCCGCGTCGAGATCGCGCGAGCGCTCATGGGCCGCCCCAAGGTGCTTTTCCTCGACGAGCCCACGCGCGGGCTGGACTTGCCTGCCAAGCGCGACATGTGGAACCTCTTGCGCCGGCTCGCGGCGACCGAGAGCGTCACAACTTTTCTCAGCAGCCATGACGCGCAAGAAATTCGCACGCTGTGCAGCGAGATCAGCGTCATCGCTCGAGGCCGCGTGGTTCATACCGGCGCAACGCGCGAGATGGGCGGCGACATTGACGCCTTCGAGGAGTGTCTCGTTGGCATGCTCACGCAATCCGAGCGCAGCGAACCCGCCGGCCTCCATTTTCGCGAAAAATAAACGTAAATGATGCGCCATCGAGCCGGTGCAGTCACCACTCCGTGTACTCCGAGGAGACTCTACGTGGCTGCCTCTGCGAGAACGTTCTGCCAGCTCAACAGGTAGGCATCAAGATTCCGACCATAGGCATCAAGCGTATTCGCGGCAAGACCGCGCGACGATTGAAATTTCAGCCACTTCCTTCCCTGTGGATTCTCAGAGAGACCCTTGGATAACGATCCCAGCGAACTTCGCAGATGGTGAATTCGAGCGCCCCAGTTCCCTCCAGCGTGAGTTCGGCCCCTGGGGGCCGAACTCACGCTACGCCGGCAGGAGAACCCTATTCCACATAATCCATTCCGTCGCTCTCGTCGGATTCGTCGCTGCCGGACCGGAGCAACGTCAAGCGAAAGGCAACGCTGCGAAGTCACCGAGCCGTCGGTCGCAACGCTGCGCCCTTGGAAGAACGCCGAGATGAGTGGAGTTCTAATATGGGATCTGAGGTTGGGTCAAACTGCTGCCTAGGTCTGGAGGTAGCTCTTGAAGGCGAGAAGTCCAACTTCATGTGGGTTCAGCGTTGGCCGCTCCCGGAACGGAGGCCTGCGCCGATCGCCCTGAGTTACTCTTCGCTAATTGTGGGCGCGCAGTGCCTCTCGTCCGATTGCTTCACCATTAAGAAAGAGGGTCTCTATCGAGTCATATGCTGAAACATTCGCGAGCGGATTTTCCTTGAGCAGGAGCAAGTCCGCTCTCTTGCCAACCTCGATGGAACCTAGTTCGTGCGACAGTCCTAGCGCCGTTGCGTTGTCGAGCGTCGCTGCGCGCAAGATCAGAGATAGTGGAGCACCGGCGTCCGCCCAATTCTGCAGTTCGAGCCGCCCGTTCAGCCCCGGCGGATTGCCGAAGCCATCGACCCCGGGTGTGTCGCTCCCAAAAACGACGGGAACATGGTCCTGCAGCATGATTTTGAACGTCGCTCGCGTTCTTTCCATTGCAGCCCTGAGCAATGGCTCGAAGCCGGGCGGTGGAGAGGCTTTGCGATACTGGTCGAGCAGCGCTGTGCGGGACTTCACTCCTTCAGACGACCGCAAATAATCGATCACCGCAGGCGGCAGTGCCATGGCGAGTCTGGGATCGTCGAGCAGGCTTGGATCGATCATCGCGAACTCACCAGCTACTGTTTGCAGCGTCGGTTGTACATGTGTGCCTGAGCGCGCCGCTGCGGCAATCACATTACTTGCAGCTTTAGGTGGGATGGAATAGCCCAAATCTCCTGGCCAAACCCAGAGCCCGTGCGCAATGATGTCAGCATGAGCATCGAGCGCGGCCCGCCAACTGTCAACACTTGTGGCATGAACTATGAATACCAACTTGCGCTCTCGCGCCGTGGCCTGGATCTTTTGCAGCGTCTCAATGTGCAGATAAGGCCAGTTGAACATGCCGAACCCGGATTCCACGAAGGCCTTCACGCATATGGCTCCGGCTTCCGCCGCGCGTGACACAGATCGTTCCGTCGTGTAGTCGTTAGAATCCAGTGACTTAGGCCAGTGATCCGCTTCTTTCGGTTCATAGACCAAGTTGGGAAAGCGGGGGGATGTGAGCGGCGGAACATTGAGTGCCATGTATCCGCCAGCAATCGTAATTCCTCTGCCGCACGAGTAGAACCGGGGATGCAACGGTGTGCCTTCAAACCATGCCTGATCGCTTTTCGTGAGGTCGAGATCAACGATCGATGTAAAGCCGAAAGCGAGATACGCGCGGGGGACCTGCGCACGATAAGCGGCCCAAAGTTCCGGATGAGAGTCGATCGCGTCGTCATCCAGTGCCGCCAAGTGACCCGCGTGTACGTGCGAATCGATGAGTCCTGGTATGAGAAATCGGCTGCTCCCGTCGATCCGCCGCGCACGCGGGCCGGCAACTAGATTTTTGCCGATTTCAGCGATCCTGCCGTCGCGTATCACGACGTCTGCATGAAGCAGCGGAGTGGTGCGCTCCGGCGAGATCAGAGTGACATTTTCGATTACAATCCCCCGATCCACAACGTGCTGAGCGCGCGCCTCGGGCCAAACACTCAAGACCATGAGCGCAGTTACTATCCTTGCAGACAATCGATTTCTCAAAACCGCCTCCCGAGGATCACCAACAAATCACCGATCCGATTGGGTGCGCCCGCTCTATCTGCAATATCACGACGATACGAATTTTTCGACTCGAATGTTCCGCCCGTTGCATTTAAGGAACGCGCCTCCGCAAACTCGCGTCAGGAATTGATCAGCCCCAGGCTAGGATAGTCGGCAATCCCGGTAGTGGACGTGGCAAACACGGCCCCCTTGCCACATCATTGGCGACTTCCTGCGCAGCGAGAGGCGCCTCCTTCAAACCGCCTCGATCCTCTGCCCGGTTAATCCTTCTCTCCCGACATTCCTAAGCTTCGACACTTGTTTTTTTTCTTCCCTCATTTTTTTTTGCGCTCACCGCTCGGATAATTCCTATCCGCTCCGGCCTACGCGCCTTCTGCTTTGTCGGTTCCGCCCTCAACAACACCGGGTTCCCTAGAAACAAAGCAGACGCTAGCCTGCGACTCCAAGCCCCCTCGCTCTTGGTCGTGCCCCAAACAAAACGGGGAAGAAAGAAAAGGTAAAAGCAAAATGTCTTATCTATAGGGGATAGTAATCGGAATCGTATTTTGTCCGGTATTGCGGACAAACTCGAGAAAAATTCCACGACCGGCGTGTTCTTGTCAGCATGGTCGCTCTGCCGGGCCTGTCCCGCCTTCGGCAGTCAATGCAAGAGTGCTTGTCCCCCTCTTTCGCAAAATCCCATTGCCCTGCCGCTTGAGACGCAAGGAGACCGGTCATGAGCGAAAGGCCCTGTTGTGGTTGTCCTCTCTGCCGCATCGAAACCCAGCTGCTTACGGAGTTTCTCGATAACTACCGTCTGGAGAATTGCCGCAAGATTCTTACCTCTGCGCCAGAACTGGCCGTGTTCTCGGGTCTCGGCCCGTTGCTCGCGCACTTGCGGCTCTGCCGCGACGCCCGTTCCACCGACGACATCCTCCGCGCGTTGTTAAAGGCCAAACCGATTTTGGCCGACGGCACTGCTGAGAGCATTGTTCTCCTCGCGTTTCTTCCTCACATGCACGCCGCCGTCCGTTTGATCCTCCGCCGTTATCCGCAACTTTCGCCCGAAGACGCTTCACAAAACGTCTTGCACTCTTTACTGCGCTTTCTTGATTCAGAGCAACTCCAACCGCGCCGGGACTATCTCGGCTTCGCCATCGCGCGCCGCGTCAAGCGCGCAGCCTTTGAATGGGCCCAGCACGAACTTCGTTCGCTGGTTTTAGAGCCTACCGCCGACGCGCCCGATCTCAATGGTAACCACGATTCGTTCGAACGGCTGGTATTGCTCCGGCACTTTCTAGACCGCGCAGTGCGTCGCGGCGTTTTGAACGCGGACGAACTGGACCTGCTCATTCAGTCGAAGCTCGAAAACGGATCGAACGGCCATACTCCCGACGCACATTCAAACGCACACCGCCAACGCTTGAAGCGTGTGGTCTTGAAGCTGCGCCGCCTCGCGGCGACTCGCAGCGTTCCGCGGAAACCGCGGTGATGCGCTACCCGCGTTTCGCGTTTTGTGTCGCAAGAATATTTTCTTGCGGACGCGACACATTTTCCGGTGTCCGCGCTGATTAGGTAAAGAGAGGGAGTTCACGCGGGGAAAAACGCGGCGGTGGTTTTTCGAGTTTGTTTACACCACCGTTTCCCGGCTTCGAGCCTCCGGGCTGCACGACTGCCGCGGTTCGCCGGCCGCGTCTCGCGGATTCTGCGGCACCGGGGGCGTAGCGATCCCCCCGTGGACTCCCCGTACTCCGGGTGTGTTTTTCGAAATTCATTGCGAGGCTCCATGAACACAAGACCGCTAGGTTTTTCTGGTCGTTTCCGTTTTGCGCGCGGAGCCGCGACGCTCCTGGTCGCGCTTGTCCTCGCGGGTCCTGTTCTCGCACAGACAAACTCGCCCTGGGAGAACGCGGTCAACGTGCTGCAGCAGGCATTCACCAGCACCATCGCGCGCGGGCTTTCGCTCGTCGCCATCGTCGTCTCTGGGTTGACCTTCGCCTTCGGGGAAGGCGGTTCGAAGCGTGTACTCGCCGGCGTGCTCTTCGGTGTCGGCATGGCCATCGCCGCCGTCAACTTCCTCGCATGGCTCTTTCCCGGCTAAGGCGCGAGGTTTCCCTCTGGAAAGAATTCTATGAGCGCGCGCCGCATCAACCTCGTTCATCGCTCCCTTTCCCGGCCCCTCACCATCCTTGGGGCCGAGCGGAAACTCTTCTTTTTCGCGATGTGCCTCGGCGCCGGCACTTTCAACCTCCTCGGAAGCCTGCTCGGAGGACTGCTGATGTTCCTGCTGCTTTACGCCGTAGCGCGCTGGGCCACCAAGACCGATCCGCAGATCCTGCGGTTTTTGCTGAGTGCGGCGAAGCTCCGCCGCCGCTACGACCCCGCGAAGTTTGAGCCGGTCACGATTCGGAAGGCCTCTCGTGCTTAGCCTCAAGCGTCTTTTCAAGAACTACAACGAGAGCGGCGCGCTTAACGCCTATGTCAATCTCTTCGGATTTCTCGATGAGAACACGTTCCTTACCAAGACCGGCGATGTGGGCGTCGTGCTTGAGGTCTCGGGCGTGGACTATGAGTGTCTCGACGACGGCTCGATCGACGGGTTAACCAAAAGATTGGAGTCGGCCTTACGCCTCTTCGATGAGAACTACCGCGTCTACCAATATCTTTTCAAACGCAATCACGCCGCGATCCCGCACAAGCTCTACGGAAATCCCGTCGTGGACGCGGCGATCCGCAACCGCATGGCGTATCTAGCCGAAAAAGCCGACCGTCTTTACTCTCTGTCGCTCTATTTCGTCGTCCTGCTCGAGGCATCCTGCTCCGCGGAGACGTTAACCGCATGGGTCGCCGAGTTACTGAAACGTCCCAAGTCCGCGCTCGCCGACTTGCGCGCGCGGTTTTCAAGCAAAGGGCAGGTCGTGCGTCTCGACGCCGACCTTTCGCGCGCACACGTGGCGCTCTTGCAGAAGATTCGAAACTTTGTCGTTCAGGTCAGTGATTTTGTCGCGGTGCGCGTGCTTCGGAAACAGGAAGCCTTCCGGGTCCTGAAATGCACGCTGAATTTCGCGCCCCAGAAGATCGAGAACGCGCGGCTTCTCCACGACACGTTCCTCGATTGTTCGGTCTGCGAATCGGAACTCGAATGTCATCGGGGACACCTTCGCGTCGGCGACGACTACGTCAAGGTGCTCACACTCAAGGAGCCTTCCGCGCAGAGTTTTCCCCTCATCTTCCGCAAGCTCCTTGAAGTCCCCGCCAACTTCCACGTCGTCACCGAGTGGAAGAAGGAAGATTCCGGCAAGACCCGCCGCGCCATCCAGGCCAAGCGCCGCCACTTCCACAACACCAGGCGTTCTTTCCTGAGCCAGGTCAATCTTAATGACAACGCTCCACAGGATGTGTTGCTCGATGACTCGAAAGAATCGCAAGTCCGAGAACTCGGCGAAGGCATCCGCGAGATGGAGCTGCGCGGCAACTACTTCGGTCGCTTTTCTCTGACCGTCGTCATTTATGACCGGGACCCGGGCAGAGTCGAACGCGCATCGGCGGAGTTTTACAAGGTCTTCAGCGTGCACGACGCACAGCTCTATGAAGAACGCTACAACCTGCTCAATGCCTTTCTCGCCGCCGTCCCTGGCAATTCCGTCCTCAATCTCCGCACGATCTACCTGCTCAACACGAACTACGCCGACTATTCCTTTCTCTTCACGCTCCACCAGGGCGAAACCCGGAACGCCCATCTGCAGCAGGAATATCTCGCGGTCCTTGAAACCTGCCACAGCACGCCGTACTTCCTGAACCTGCACTACAAGGATGTTGCGCACACGCTCCTGCTCGGCTGCACAGGGTCGGGCAAATCGTTCGTGATCAATTTTCTCGTTACCAACCTGCAAAAATACGCTCCCTATACGTTCCTGTTCGATCTCGGCGGGAGCTTTGAGAGCCTCACCCAGCTCTTTGGCGGCTCCTACGTCAACGTCGGCCTGGCCTCGGAGGGCTTTCGCATCAACCCGTTTTCGCTCCCGCCCAGCAAGGAGAACTTTGATTTTCTGGCGCTCTTTGTCCGCGTGCTGCTGGAAAGCGGCGGCAATTTCGCGTGCCCACCCATGGCCCTGCGCGAACTCTATTTGCAGATCGAAAATCTCTACGTCCTTGATCCCGCGCTGCGCACGCTGGGCGTGCTCGCCAATATGCTGCCGCGCGAGCTTTCCGAGCGCTTGACGCGCTGGACCGCAGGCGGGCAGTTCGGCTTCCTGTTCGACCACTCCGAGGACACCCTTTCCTTCGCGCGCTTCCAGTGCTTCGACTTTGAGCGCATGGCGCAGTATCCGGATCTGCTCGAACCCCTGCTGTTCTACGTCCTGCACCGCGCGAATGCGGTCATCGATGACCGGCAAATCTCTTCCGTTTTCAAGGCCTTCTTCATCGATGAAGCCTGGGTGTTTCTGAAAAATCCCAGCATCCAGCGTTATGTGGTCGAAGCGCTCAAGACCTGGCGCAAGCACAATGCCGCCATGATTCTCTCAACGCAGTCGCTCGACGAGCTGCGCAAGTCCGACGTCCTCGACGTCATCCTCGAAAGTTGTTCCAGCAAAATCTTCCTGGCGAATCCCGGCATGGACCGCGATCTGTACCGCCAGAAATTTCACCTGAACGCCAACGAAGTGGAATTGATCGCCGGGCTCGTGCCCAAGCAGCAGTTCCTCATCAAGACACCGGAACTGGCCAAGGTCGCGAACCTTCACGTCGACCGCAAAAGCTACTGGCTCTACTCTACACCAACGATCCCTACGACAACCGCAAACGCAAGGAAGCCTTCGACACCTACGGATTTGAGAAGGGACTCGACGTTTTAGCGGGAGCGGCAACGTGACGGAGGTGCTCCAACTGCTCGCCCAACGATGGCGATTCAGTCCGGCTCTTCTGACACTCGCCTTTGCCGCCGTGTTCACGCTTCTTATGTTTTTGCTCCAGTCCCTTGCCCGTTGCTTCGACCGGCATTCCTAGCGCACCCGGTTTCGCAACAAAAGGAGAAACACCCATGTCGTCTTTTTCGCATGCAACTACACAACGCTTCTCTCTGGCGCTCACCTTGCTCCTCGCGGTTCCGCTTGTGGTGAGCGCCGCTGGCGACGGCGCTCGCGTCGTGAAGTACAGCAAGGAAGATGTCGTTCCCGTTCACGCCAAGCTGCGTTTTTCGACGCTCATCGTGCTGCCCGACGACGAAGAAATTCTCGATTTCACGACTGGCGACCGCGAGTTCTGGATTATCAACGGCTCGCACAATCTCTGCTACGTACATCCGGCCCAGGCCGGCATTCGCAGCAATCTCAACCTCATTACCGCCAGCGGCCATGTTTATTCATTCCTCCTCACCGAAATCAGTTCCGATCCCAATACCCAGCCCGACCTGAAACTCTTCGTCGAACCGAAGCAAGAATCGCCATCGGGCGCGCCTTTGCGCGGCTACGTGCGCGCTGCCGACGCCGAAGCCTATCGGAAAGAACTCGAATCCGCTCACCTCCAAGCCGCCGAACAGGTTCGCGCCGCCGAAGCGCATGCGACCGAAGAGGTGAACCAGTTCCGTTCGGCGTACGCCACGAAACTCCGTTTCGATTACGCGCTCGACCCGAAAGCTTCCCGCGAACCGTTTCTGGTCACCGCCCTTTATCACGACGATAGCTTTACCTACATCCGGTGTGCCGCGCGCGAAAAACCCGCGCTCTATGAAATCAAGGATGGCAAACCCAATCTCATTTCCTTCCAGGTCGAAAACGGCGTCTACATCGCTCCGACGATTCTTGACGCCGGTTATCTCGCAGTCGGTAAGAAAAAAATAAACTTCACGCGGCAACTGGAAGCCAAGTGAGCCCGCCCATGACTTCGCCTTCTCCCATTCAGGACAAAGCACCCCAACCCTCCGGACTCCTTCCGAAGAACGTCCAGTCTTGGCTGCTCGTAAGTCTTGCGGTCCTCATGGTCCTCATTATGTGGATCACAGGAGGGAAGAAGCCCGCCACTCCGTCGCAGACCGCCCCTTCCGCGCCCGCCGTCGAAGCGCCGCTCGAAGTGAATGAAGCCAAGATCGTCGAGCAGCGACGGGAAAACTACAAAAACGGGCGGGAGCGCCCCCACTTTTTGGGCTTCCAGCCGCCCAAAAAGTCTTTGCAGTCGCTCCCGCCCTGCGGCACCCCGAACAGTGCCGGTAGTTTTCCCACCGCAGACAAAAACAGTTTCTGAAACTCACATCGAAGGAGGACATCATGCCGATCGTTAAGAAAGCACCAGCTATTCTCACGCGAGAAGTCCGTATGGAGGAGCCCGTCAGCGTGCTTCTCGATGACTACGCGCAATTCATCGAGAGCAGCCCGGATCATGTCGTTAATTCCGTTCTGAAGAAGATGCTCTGGCGCGACCAGGAGTACCGTAAGTGGCGCGAGCAGCGCAGATCGCGCCCAGCCGAAGCACCGGCTACTGCAGCTGACCGGGCTACCAAGTCATGACGCGCCGGATTCTCGCTTCGCGGCACTTCGTTGCGGCGGCGCTCGCGATGGGGACGGGAATGGTCCTGTTCTATAAAGAACCATTCCCGGAAGGCCAGCTGTTCCTGAACCTCGTCGCCATGCGTGCACCGCATGCCCTACAGAGTTTCCGTTGGCTCTACAACATGGCGCTGTTCACGACACCCTACATGCTCTATCTGGGAACGCTCTCCGCGCTCTATGTCGTAACGCTAAAGTTTCGTCCTCGCGTCGTTGCCGGACAGCTTCCCAGGTATCCCGACCCGCGAAACCGAGAAAACCTGTTCATCGTCCTCGGCGAGGTTCACAATCCGCGCCGACCCGGACCATCGGAAACACCCGATTGGCTGGTGATTCCTGAGCGTGGATTGTTTACCGGCATCGCCATTCTGGGAGCGGTCGGCAGTGGCAAAAGTTCCTGCTGCATGTTCCCTTATGCCGAACAAATCCTGTCCTACAAAGCGCACGACCCGGGCCGACGAATCGGTGGCATCGTCCTCGAGGTGAAGGGCGACTTCTGTCGGAAGGTCAAACAGATCCTGGACCGTCATGGCCGCGGCGAGGACTACGTCGAAATCAGCCTGGATTCGGAGTTCCGCTACAACCCGCTACACAACCATCTGGATGCCTATGCGCTGGCATTTAACATCGCATCCTTATTGAACAATCTTTTCGGCCGAGGGAAAGAGCCTTTCTGGCAGCAAGCCTACACGAATCTCGTCAAGTTCATCATCCTGCTTCACAAAGTCGCCTACGACTATGTGACCTTGTTCAATGTCTACGAATGCGCGATCTCTCCCCCGCTTCTCGAACAACGGATTGGCGAAGCCGAAGAGATGGTCATGGGGCGTCACTACGTGGCCGTCACGGCTCAGGTGTTTGCCGCGCGCGCGGCCGACCTCGCCGGAATCGGATTCCGACACCTGCCCAGTGAAGGCCGCCATGTCGCTCCCGCCACTCCTGAGTTGCGCGAGTTACTTCGCAAGAAGGGAATCTCGTTCGAGCCGCGGACCGTTCTCGATCCCTCCTATGCCGACCCCGATAAGCTTGCCCAGCTGCAGGCTGTGAAGCGCTGGTTCACCGAAGATTGGAAGCGCATTGAGCCCAAGCTCCGCACTTCCATTGTCGAAGGCATTTCCGTGTTTCTTTCCCTGTTCGATGACAATCCGAAAGTGAAAAAAGTTTTCTGCCCCGAACGCGAGTGTTACCACGTGGCAAGCAACGATCCGAAAAAGTACGGAAAGCCGCTCCCGTCATTCTCCTGGCTTATCGAGCGAGGCAAGGTCGCCGCTCTGAATTTTCCGATAGGCATGAACCCCGGACTCGCCAAAGCCATTGGCGTAATGATGAAGCTCGATTTCGAGCGTGCTGTCCTCAATCGCGTGCCGGAAATCGAAGCAAATCCCGATAAGCATTTCAGGCAGGTTCTCTTCCTCTGCGATGAGTACCAACATTTCGCGACGGTTGGTGAAAGCGATCCGACCGGAGATGAAAAGTTCTTCAGCCTCTCTCGGCAACCGAAGTGCATTCCCATCGTCGCAACGCAGAGCCTCAGTTCGCTTCGCTCCGCGCTGCCAGGCGAGAGCTGGCGTACCTTGCTGCAGACCTTTCGTACCAAGATCTTCCTGACGCTCGCCGACGATTTTTCGGCAACGACTGCCAGCGAACTCTGCGGCCGCGAGGACCGGCTCAAGGTTAGCTACAACCTCTCGGAAAGCGGGCACGACGCGCGCGTCAGTCTCCTTACCGGCAATGCCCTCTCGCACCGGGCCAACATCACCGCTTCGAAAAGCTACAACACACAAAAAGACTACCGCTTCGACATGAAGGTCTTCACCGAGCTGCGCAACGCACAATCTGTCGTGATTGCCTACGACGGTCTGAATCCGATTCCGCCTTGCTACTGCTATCTCAAGCCGTATTACAACGACCCCAACAAGTCTTACTTCCAGCAGCTCGAAGAAGGAGCGCTTTGATGCACGGGTTTGAAACCATACTTCCATTCCTGCCTTCCATCAAACACCTCATCCTCGATGATTCTGTCAGCGAGGTGATGGTGAATGGCTCAGATCACGTGTTTATTGAGCGCAACGGTTTCGTCGAGCACGTACCTGGCATTTCTCTCGGGGAACGGGCTCTGACTGTCGCCGTGAAGAATATCGCGCGGCGCTTGGGCGACGATATCTCGGAATCGAAACCGATTCTCGATTCGCGGCTTCCCGACGGGAGCCGCGTCGCCGCGGTCATCCCGCCGTGCAGTCTAAACGGCGTGACACTGACCATTCGCAAATTCAATTCGCGCCATTTCGAGATAGACGATTTGATCCGTAGCGGCACGCTCGACCAGGCTCTCGCCAACCGCTTGGAGGATTACATCCTGCAACGCCGCAATCTTTTGTTATCGGGCGGAACAAGCTCGGGAAAAACCACGCTATTGACCGCACTCGGAAAATTCATTCCATCCGACGAACGGCTTCTGCTCATCGAAGACACCGCCGAGATCCAATTGGCACACGCTAATCTGGTTCGGTTTGAGGCGCGCCGCGAACAGAATGGCGTCGCCGCCGTTTCGATCCGCGATCTGCTCAAAGCGTCTCTGCGTCATCGCCCAGATAGGATTCTGGTCGGTGAAGTCCGCGGCGGCGAAGCCTTCGACCTTTTACAACTTCTCAATACCGGCCATTCCGGAAGTATTTCGACAATCCATGCCAGCTCCGCGAAACAGGGATTATCTCGCTTTGCGAGTTGCGTCCTCGAAAGCGGCGTGCAGCTACCGTACGCGGCGATCAAATCCAATATCGGCGATTCGCTCAATGTCGTCGTTCAGATCGAACGACGCCCCGGTCGCCGCTTTATTTCCGAAGTGCTTGAAATCAACAGCTACGATCCCGATGCCGACCTGTTCGACTTCTGCGCGATCTATGTGGCACCACGAGAGCATGCATGACCCAATCGAATCCATTCACGCCTCGCCTTCTTTCCGCGTCGGAATACGTCCTCGCTCTTCACCGGCCCGAAGACCGAGTCGCGTTGCTCCTCCGCAACCGCCTTCGCGGCCAAACCGTGCAGCGGATTCTTGCCGCAGAAGCTGTCGCCAGCCCTCCTGTTCAGGACTGGCTCAGAGAGCGAAGCGGGAGTGGAGCCGACATTTTTCTCGGAATGAATCCGCTTCGACACAATAGTTGCGCGCGAACAAAGGAATGCATCCTGGAGATTCGTCACGTGTATCTCGACCTTGACGAGGATGGTCCCGCATCGCTCCGTGCGATTCGAACGACCGGCATTGTACCTGTACCGAATTTCGTGCTCGACACATCTCCCGACAAAAATCAGGTCGTCTGGCGTGTGGACGGTCTCGACCAGGCGCAGGCCGAATCCATACTCCGCTCGCTGGCGGCACAGTTTCGTGGCGACACCGCTGCAACCGACATATCTCGTGTGCTTCGCCTACCCGGATTCCGAAACTGGAAATATAACGAGCGATTCTTGGTTCGTGCGATTCAGGAAACCGACCAGATCTATCATCTTCACGACTTCGTTGTTCACGAAGACTCTCCCGACCGCGTTCGTCATCCAAATGAAATGCAGGAACCCGCGCGGCGCATGCCGTCCGGGCACCGGAGTCAGTCGGAAGCGGATTGGGCGTATGCGAGGCGGGCCCTCGCACGCGGCGATGACCCGCAAGAAATCGTGCGCCGCATCGCCGATTACCGCGCGCAAGACAAAGCCGATCCTCAATACTACGCGCAACACACGGTGACCAAGGCCCGGCTCGAAACACAACTTGAAGCGTCTCGCTCACGGCCGATCGAAATCGATCCCGTTCCGACCAACGATCGCGGTCGCGACAACTGAGGGACCCTGTCACACAGGCTGCAAAGCGGCGATCCCGTATTAGGTGGCGAAGCCAGTTGTCAGAACTCTTGCCCGAAGACCGAACCATTTCCAGCAACAATCGTGTTACGCCACATGCGCGGAGCAATCTCACTTGTAGACTGATCGACAATCAAGTTGCCACTGTGTGTTCGACGCGGAGGACTGCGACAAGCGAAGGACTTATAGAACGCAAGCGCCCTCTCCCCGGGGGGAGGAAGGGTCCATTGGATTGACTATGGCTTTTGAAGGCTGATCGTTGATCTTCCTAGCGGAAGTTATCGAGCATCATGATGTCGCTGCGGTAGTCGTCGAGCTCAGGATAGAGAATATAGCGGCCGTCTGCGGAGACCGACAGTCCAGGGTACGCGCCGCCACCGCTAATCTTGAATATCGGGCGTACTTTCCTGGTGGAGAAGTCGAAGTAATTGAGTGTCAGGATATCCGCGCTTTCGATCGAGCCTAGAAGGAAGCCGCCCCGTGGTTGCGGCGGACGCGGGCCCTATGCAAATTCAATGGAGGGAAGGTGCGGTGTTGAGATGCGCCAAGGCAGTTTGGCGGAGCACGCCAGACGACGGCGAGAGATGGTTAAGAATTGTCAAGCTTCAGTTTACACCCCGCTTTGGCTTGGCGGATTCTTCTTCCAGTTCATCGAAAAGCGACAGAATCAGTAGCCCGCGCTTCGTCCGCTGTGGCTCGCAAAAATCCTGCTCGGCTTTGCAATCAAGAGCTTACGGCGGTCGGACCATCAGATTGAGATAGGCTGATCTCACCGGCCAATTGAACAACTGTCGGGCCTCAGGACAGAATGAAATTCGGCGCCCGAGGCCCGACGGCACTTCGGTGGCCGTGTAGTTCGACTCAGGGTTAATCGTGGTCGGCAAAGCAAACCTGCCCGCTATACCGGAACGCCGTTCCTTTGATCAAATCCACCTCGCCGATTGCAGTCATATCCCCAGACGCTCCAGCGAATCTGCCTGTCCCTCCGGTTAGGTGTACGGGATAGGTCACGACGGCAAACAAAGTTTGGGAGATGGGAACAGTCGTAGCGGTGGCGGGATCAAAAAAGAGCGTGTCTCCCGATTCCGTGACCCAGTGATGCTGGACGTGAAACACAACGGTGCTTCCCACCTGCTGAGGCGGGCTCAGTAGAGTTCCGCTCACAGCTCCTCTCAACTCGCCCGTCGCAGTGCCCATCGTAGTGTTTTGATCAATCGCGCCGAAGTTGGTAATAATTGACCCGCCGACGAGTGTGCAGTGCGGGTCGGCTTCCCTCGGATGACGGGGAACGGCCGCAGCACTTCGGCTAATGCTTTCCCCCGTAATTGCCACGAGGAAGACGGCTAACGAAAGAGAAACGGAGACTTGCATAATTCTTCGCAATTTCATGGTGGTTTTCCTCCATTTTGATGAGCCGACGATTCTGCCGGGTCGTGTCCAACAACAGGTCGCCGCGCCTGCTTCTAACTGATATAGCGAGAAGCAGGACGAAAAACTGTAAAGCGCGGAAACCTTCGGCGAATGGATATATCCGGATAACAGCCGGGATGAGTGTGCTATCCTCCCGGTGATCCCGAACAATTTCGCGCGCACAGAGTCTTGAATGTCTGTTCCCCCTACCCACGAGGTCACCGAGCTGCTGCAGGCATGGAGCGCTGGGGATGAAAGCGCACTCGAGAAGGTGGCGCCGCTGGTCTACGACGAGCTGCATCGCACGGCACACCGTTATATGGTCCGCGAGCAAGCTGGCCACGCCCTGCAGACCACTGCTCTTGTCAATGAAGTGTATATACGGCTGGTGAAGGTCCGCGAAGTGAGCTGGCAGGGCCGCACTCACTTTTTCGCCGTTTGCGCGCGAATGATGCGAAGAATCCTTACAGATTTCGCACGTTCCCGACGCTATCTAAAGAGAGGGGGCTGCGCGGACCACCTTCCCTTCGATGAAGAGCTTTTCCCAGGGAGTGAGCCTCGCGCGGACATCGTGGCCTTGGACGACGCGCTAAATGTTCTGGCGGACGTCGACCGGCGTAAGAGCCAGGTTGTCGAACTTCGCTTCTTTGGAGGGTTGAGCGTGGAGGAGACCGCGCACGTCTTGGGAGTATCCGTCGAAACAGTGCAGCGAGACTGGAGATTGTCGAAAGTATGGCTCTTGCGCGAAATGAACGGTGAGAAACGTGATGAATCCTGAACGCTGGCGGCGTGTCGAACAGTTGTACCATTCCGCTCTGGCGCTGGAGGAGAGCAGACGCAAAGCGTTCCTTGAGGACTCGTGTGCCGACGATGAAGCCCTCTGTCGCGACGTAGCCTCACTCCTTGCTCGCCAGAGGCAAGCGGAAGAGTTCATGGAGCTTCCCGCGCTAGAGATGATGGCGAGGGAGCTAGCTCAGGAGCAGAACCAACCTGGCGGGCGCGTTGAAGATCCCCGCCAATTGGTGGGCCGAACGATCTCGCACTACCGTGTGCTGGCCAAGCTGGGTGGCGGCGGCATGGGAGTTATCTACAGCGCCGAAGATTCGCGCCTGGGAAGAAACGTCGCCCTAAAATTTCTGCATGAAGGCGCCCGAGATCCGGCAGCGCTGGAGCGCCTGCGAAGGGAGGCCCGGGCCGCCTCTTCTCTGAACCATCCCCATATTTGTACGATTTACGACATAGGCGAATTTGAAGGCGAGTATTTCATCGCCATGGAAGCGCTTGAAGGCCAGACTTTGAGAGAGCGAATCGCGGGCAAGCCGCTACCCCTCGAATTGCTATCTGAATGGGGCATTCAGGTTGCGGACGCGTTGGAGGCGGCGCACATTGAAGGCATCATTCACCGAGATATCAAGCCATCCAACATTTTTGTCACCAATCGCGGGCAGGCTAAGATTCTTGACTTTGGCCTCGCCAAGAGGACTCAACGAAAGCTCGCTGAGCCGGCCAGGACTGCGACCGAGTCAACACTGAGCCTGCGCGACCAACACCTCACGAGCCCTGGAGAGGCGATCGGCACAGTCGCGTACATGTCTCCAGAGCAAGCTCGCGGCGAGGAACTAGACAGCAGGACGGACGTTTTTTCCCTGGGGTGCGTGCTTTACGAGATGGCCACAGGTCAGCCGCCGTTCACAGGCAGCACTTCTGCACTGGTCTTCGACGGCATACTGAATCAGCTGCCCACACCGCCCTCGCGAAGGAACCCAGAGATACCCGCGGAAGTAGAACGGATCATCCACAAGGCGCTAGAGAAGGACCGCGAGGTGCGCTGCCAAACTGCGGCCGAGCTGCGCGCCGACTTAAAAAGGTTGAAGCGCGATACGGATTCGGCAAAGGCAGCATCGGCCAAGCACGAAGTCCCCGACAGACCGGCTATGTCGCGACGATGGGTGGCCGTACTCGCGGCAAGCCTGGTCGCCATACTTTTGCTGGCTGTCGGTTTGAATTTCGAAAGAATACCAGGCTCGTTGCGCGGCACTGTGGAACGCCCACGAATTGGATCGCTTGCTGTGCTCCCACTTGAAAATTTGTCGAGAGATCCCGATCAGGAGTACTTCGCGGAAGGCATGACCGACGAATTGATTACCGACCTGGCCAAAATTGGGACGATACGGGTGATATCGCGGACCTCGGTCATGCAATACAAAGGGACCCAGAAATCTATTGGGCAGATTGCGAAGGAATTAGGTGTGGATGCGGTGATAGAAGGCACCGTGCTTCGCTCCGGCAATCGAGTCCGCATCACTGCGCAGTTGGTGGCGGCCCCCACTGAAAGGCATATCTGGGCGGAGAGCTATGAACGGGACCTGAGAGACGTGCTCCTCCTGCAGAACGAAGTCGCACGGACGGTTGCCCAACAGATTCGTGTCCAGCTCACGCTGCAACAGCAGGCCCAGTTCGCCACGAATCGTCCGCTGCAACCGGAAGCTCATGAAGCTTTTTTGAAGGGGAAGTACTTCGCCAATAGGTTGAGTCCCGACGGATTGGAAAAGGCGATCCACTACTTTAACGAGGCTATCAACGCCGATCCAACGTACGGTTTGGCGTACGCGGAAATGGCTGAGACTTATTGCTGGGCCACCGCTTATCAATTGCTCCCTGCCCAGGAAGGGCTGGCTAAGGCAAAATCGGCGGCCCTTCATGCGATAGAGATCGATGCGACACTCGGCGAGGCCCATAACGCACTCGCTTGGGTAAAGTATGTCCATGACTGGGACTTCCCGGGCGCGGAGGAGGAATTTAAGCGAGCCATCAACCTCTCTCCCGGGAACGCGAATGTTCATTTATGGTATGGGAATTATCTAGCGCAGGCGGGCCGGTTCGATGAGTCTATCACTGAGATGAACACGGCCAGAAGTCTCGATCCGCTTTCCCCATTTCTCGGGTCGCTTGCCGCAACTCCGCTTCTTTTCAGCCGGCAATATGACAAGGCCATTGAGCAGCTTCACAAAGTACAGGAATTGGACCCCAATTCACCGTTACCGCGCATGTTTTTGCAGCAGGCTTACGAGAGAAAGGGTGATTTCCCAAATGCCAGTAGCGAGTGGCAGCAGGTGGCTCTTGGGTTTGGCGAAAAACCCGAAGTTGTGAGCGCGCGCGTGGAAAAGCTCCGTCGTGGATTCACGGAGGCGGGAGAACGCGGCTACTGGCACGCTCAACTGGAATTTGTCATCGCCGACTCGAAGCAGAGCCCCGCCGACAGTTATTCTCTGGCCCTTCTCTATGCCAGAGTGGGAGACCAGAATCGAACTTTCCAGTACCTCGAAAAGGCTTTCCAGGAACACTCACAAGATTTGACTCTGTGGCTGCTAACCGAACCGGCATTCGATTCTATTCGGACTGATCCGCGGTTTCAGGATCTGCTCCGGCGCATGGGCCGGACGCAGTGAACTCCCTGCAGAACAAGACGTGAAACATAATGGCCCATGGAGTAGCGGGAAGCCCAAGCTAGACGCATAGACGGGCCGCCGCGAGAACGTGCGTGTTTCGTAGACGGCACGAAATCGTTGGACTCAGCCTACCGGAGACTATTGAGACGAACTGGGGATGCGGTGGTGAATTTCGTAGTTCATCGCTGGCTGGCCAACCGATGGCATAACACGGATCGGCCTGCAAGAGCGGGCCTCACCTCGAATCTGCATTGTCCACTTAACAGTCGAATCTGATTGCCAGAGATAGCGGGATCTCTGGCATGAGGCGGAACTTCTGTTACTGGGCAATGCGGAAGTAATACCAGGAGACCCGATTCGCCCCATTCAGCGTCGCTCGCCATTTCGCTTGCGCTTATAGGTCGGCTTACCCCAATGCCAACCGGGGACTCTGTCAGTTCTCCTGAGGTCACGCGCTGTTCTTCTGTACCGTGCCGTCCGCAAACACCTTGGTGCGGTGGGTGAATGAGGACGCCTTCGTCTCAGAAGTGCAGACTCGACCTTGCCCCACCTTTGGCCGACCGGTTCATCTTGAGGATTGTCCCCATCGATTACGGCCCGGTACTTCTCCTCATGCCCTTCAGATTCCATCTCGCGATGGACACCCTGCCCTCCGAAGCACAACAAGCGGTGGCTTTAGGTCGGTCTTGGCCGTATCCAGCTTTCGCCTTCGTGCCAGTTTAGACGCCTCCCTACCTTCCGCCTTCTCCAGCCAGCGAGGCTGCGAACCCCGCTTCTTGGATATGGCGCCCCTCATTTGAGCGCCAGAGGGATTTCAACCCTCCTGAACAACGCGCTGCTCAGCGCGCACTTCCTGTTTGATGACAATCCAGACAGAACCCTGTTTCACTTCCCACAGCGCCGTTTCTGGCTAGTTTCCGAGTGCGCGACGAGTTGCTTACGGTCACGCGTCCAAGAAAAGTTGAAGATGCGTCCCCGAAGTGAAGTTGATTTCAGTTTGAAGGGAGTTTTTTCCGTCCTGGATAGAGCGAACGAATCGCCCCGCCTGCCATTCGCGCTGCTGCGCGCATTTTGTCTCCAAGCGTGAAGGATTGCGCGGCGCCGTTCGCGCGTACAATCAGCAGTGTGAGGTCGTCGTTCGACAGATTCTCCGGATATCTCTCGGCGATTTCGCCAAGTAGCGCGTCAATCAGTTTCTCCGGCTTGACGTCCCCCAGCAATTTCAGAATTCGCAACACGCCTTCCTCGCCCAGCGTTTCCCCATCGGCGTCGCTCGATTCGATCAGCGCGTCGGTATACGTCAGCACGCAATCGCCCAGCTCAAGCTCAAAGTCGAAATGTTCATACTCCGTGATGCTCATGAGCCCGAGTGGCAAATTCAACGGCCCGGGCAAGTGGGGCGGACCCTCATGCCCCATCAGGCTCCATTCTTTTTGGGAAACCCGATAGAGAATAGGGCGGGGATGTCCCGCGTTGCAAAGTACCAGCCTTCGGGTGGGAGCGAAAAACGTGCTGACGATCGCAGAGGCGTACGTTCCCTTCGTAGACAGCGCCGAGAATTGCTCATTCAACAAGCGCACGAACTCTTTCTGATCCCAACGATTGACAAATCGCCTCATCAGCAAGCGGAGATCGGCGGCGATGGCCGCAACCGAGGTTCCGTGCCCGGAGACGTCGGCCAGCAACAAGCGGCTGACTCGGCCTGACGCACAGCTCGAGGCGTAGTAAACATCACCCCCGCGCTGCGCCTTGCCATGGGGTTTGCTGTAGACCCAAGCGTCCAGCCCGCCGAAGACGACGCCCCGGGCCGTCAGCTGACTTCCGCCCCATACTTCCATGCACTGCATATGTGGTGTGGGCGAATCGCTCATGAGGATTGATTATAGGAGCTGAGGAACTCTACGCGCAATGCGCGGCGCTGCTTTTCGCCGGGCACGACCACGCAAAATTTGATCGGCAACGGAATGTACATCCATTCGCGAGATTCCAAAGTCGCCCGCGAAAAATACTGAGAAGAGTCCTCAAAGAAGGAGTCGAGTGACAGGGCGACTCTGATGTTAACGCGATCAGGTAAGGGCAGCCGACAGCTCGCGGAAAGAGTATCGCTTCCCCGAGAGTGCGTTTTTCAGTCGCAGCTGTTTCATGGTGGGCGTTCGACAACTGTGACTTCGCTGCGAGGAGAGAGAACAGTTCAAGTAATAGAGGATCGCACGATTCTGAAACCGTAGTCGGTGTATTTGAACTCTGGCGGAATACTCGATCGCGCGGCAGTTCGGGCAACCTTTATGTGATGCCGCCAGGAGCCACCTCGCGAGGCTCGGCGACCAGTGTTGGCAGGCCCTTGCGGATTTCGTTCGGGAGAGTAACTGTAGTAGCCGGCGTCGTACCAGTCGATACACCACTCATGTACGTTGTCACCCAGATTGTAATGCCCGTAAGCGTTGGGCGGATAGAGACCTACTGGCTCAGGCCCGCTCTTCCAACGTCTGGCGTAATCGGGAAGCTGCTCCGGAGGTGTATCGCCCCACGAGTAGAGTGAGTGCTCGCCGCCGCCGCGAGCTGCGCGCTCCCACTCAGCTTCGCTAGGCAAGCGGTAGGACCGGGAAGTCGCGCCGCTTAGCCACTCGCAATAGCTCACAGCCTCATGCCACGATATCGCGACTACAGGCATCTTCGGATGATTGAAGTTTGGATCGTTCCAGCAACCCGGCCGAGGATAACTCATTGCGGCAAGAAAGCAGGCATACTCCTGGTTCGTGACCTGGTAAACAGCAAGCTCGAAGGCGTCCACCCAGACGCGATGCATAGGCTTTTCATCATCGCGCCCAATTTCGCAGCCCATCCAGAACCAACCCTCTGGGACGCGAGCCATCACTGGCTCGCTGGCTTCGATCCGGGCCGTTAGAGGAGCTGTCATGCACCGCCTGTCAATCCGAACTTTCACCTGCAACTGGGTCTTTACGAAGACACAATACGCTGCCGGAACACTCGGTGCAAAGGGTTGTGTGGATCTGTCTTTGTTGACCTCGATGCGTATCAAGTTCTCCAAATCCGTTTCTGGACAACTCTTGTGTAAGAGGGCAAGAGCTCTCCCGACGCGCTTCGGAGAAGCGCGTGCATAAAATTCTTAGGTGCTTCAGCGGCGGTGGTTTCTCTTCGATTGAGAACCAGACATCCAGTTGCTGTCTCAGCCCCGCAGGGCCTGCACAGAAGATTGAGTTTGTGATCTCCTGCCAGTCTCGAAACAATTCGATGGGCCTCGGGAGCTTACGCTCCGTCGCCCAGTCGGCAACTGACGAGACCTGGCAGGCTGCGCGCTGAAGAAATCCTCCTGTGTTTCGCACCGGCTAGGCAGCGGTGCGGTTTTTGTTTTCTACTACCAGAAAGCCGTTTTGCCGGCGATCAACCGCCACCAGGTACGCCACCATCTTCCGCGCCGCGGCTAGTGTTGCGCGGTTGGCATTGCCTTTTTGCTTCTCCTGTTCGTATACCATCGCCAGTTCGGGGCTGTTTCGCGGCGCCATTTTTGCCGCCTCAATCAGAACCGTCTGTAGATGTTTGTTGCGTTGTTTCGACAGTGGCGTGCGCTGGGTGACATTGGCCGAACTATTGCGTTTGACAGACACAAGCGCCATACGCGCTGACGGCCCAATGGTTCATCGATTCGACGAACAAAGTTTTGTCCTAACAGCTAGGAGCCGGCTAACGCAATGGATCTTCGGGAACAAGCAGCGTGATCCTTGGTCGATTCCTAACGAAATCAACGCACTGCCCTTGATTTGCGAATTGACTCGGATGATTAAAGCTTGCCCAACTATCGCCCTTGCACTCGTCGACGCTGCTCGGTGGACCGCAACGGCGCTCGTTATTTGGAATTAGCACTGTCATCGGTCTGCCCGGCGGGCCAACGAACATATTCGACTCAATGGCGTCCACCCCTCCCACGTTATAGGCTCTGTGAACGCGGCCGTCAGACGTCTCAAAAGCCTGCCCCGCGCTATATGCCTGAACGCTGCCGCATCCGTCCTCGACTGTGATCGTGCCTTGTCTCACGACGTTGTAGACATACCCGGGATGATAGTGCCACGGACCTGTGGTCTCGCCGACCGGCGTCTTGAGCGTCCTGGCTGTCAGGGTGGACGGGCCGTTCCACAATCCGATATGGTCGCTGGTTCCGACCCACAACTCGAGTGGGACTGCGGCATAGACAACTCCGATCACTAAGAGGCTGACGGCGATGAGTGACGTCAGTTTAGCTTTTGAGGAATTCATCGGCATATCTTTATCTCCTTGGTGACGCGTGCGACCTTCGCCTGCAACGCAGAGGGTCGCCCCACGGCACGCTTTTCAGTTATGCCGGTAACAATCGTTTCCGACCTTGGACAGGACAATGGACGGCGGATTGATTGTTTCTTGACGAGGATAGTCTCTCGTTTCAGTCCGTTAGCGTGCGATCTAATGCGGCGTTTGCCGCGTGCGCGGGCAATGCTAAACTCCCGGTGACTTGGTAGACGGATATTAATGGCCCTCGAAACGCGAAACTCCGGGGTAGTGCGATTTGCAACCTTCCAGGTGGACCTGCGGTCGGGTGAGCTCCGCAAACAGGGAGTGAAGATCAAGGTGCAGGAGCAGCCGTTCCGGGTGCTAACGGTGCTGCTGCAAAGGCCCGGTGAAGTGGTGACGCGGGAAGAACTGCGGAACCAGAACTGGCCGCCGGACACCTTCGTTGACTTCGAAAACAGCCTGAATACCGCTATCAACAAACTGCGCGACGCGCTGGGCGATTCTGCCGACAATCCGCGTTTTATAGAAACATTGCCTCGCCGCGGGTATCGGTTCATTGCCCCAGTCATAAGCGACCAGCAGGAAAAATCGCCTGTCACTGCCGAAGAGTCGAACCTTGGCGATGAACAACCAGGCAAGAACCCGCGAACTCGTCGGTGGCTCGTTCTGGCTGCGGTGGCGGTGCTCGCCCTGCTGACCTTGGCTTACGTCACGATCCGCCGCCGGGCAAAGGACGCTGCGCATTCGAAAATCAATTCTCTGGCGGTGCTGCCTTTGAAGAATCTGTCGGGCGACCCAACGCAGGAATACCTTGCAGACGGAATGACCGAAGCGCTCATCGGACGCCTTTCCATGATCCGCGGTCTTCGAGTCATTTCCCGCACCTCGGTAATGTCCTTAAAGGACTCAAAGTTGTCCGCGCGGGACATTGCCAAAACGCTTCAAGTGGATGCGCTTGTGGAAGGCTCAGTCATCCGAGAAGGCATCCGCATTCGCGTTTACGCGCAATTAATTCGCGGTGCAACCGACGAGCATTTTTGGTCTGAAACTTATGACCGCGAACTGCCGGACGTGCTCGCTCTCGAGAGCGACGTCGCCCAGTCCGTTGCCCGAAAAGTGGAAGTGACGGTGACCGGCGAAGAACATTCTCGGCTCGTGGCCGCGCGCCATGTCGCGCCTGACGTGTACGAAAGCTACCTCAAAGGACAGTTCGCCAAGGGCAATAGCCGTGCCGAGATTGCGAACAGCATTGCGTATTTTGAAGATGCCATCACGAAGGACGCCACGTTCGCACCGGCTTACGTCGGCTTGGCCGACGCGTACGAAAGGCTCGGCGGGTCATTCCTCGGCGCCCCGACTTATGAAACACGTCCAAAAGCAATTCGCGCGGCGCAAAAGGCCCTGGACTTGGATCCGGGTCTCGCTGAAGCACACGCGCTGCTCGGCAGGATTCTGAAAAAGCAATTTCAATGGGCTGACGCTGAGGCCGAATACAAGCAAGCCCTTGCGTTAAATCCAAACAGCGCTACTACGCACCTCGAATACGCTGAATGGCTGGAGTCCCATGGGCGTGTGGATGAGGCACTGGCCTGGTCCCGTCGCGCCAGAGAGCTGGATCCGCTCGGTAAGGCCGGCGAGACCATCGGCTGGGTTCTTTTTCAGGCCCGGCGCTACGACGATTCCATTCGGGAGTTGCGAAGCTTCCTGGCAGTACACCCGGACGATGCGATCGCGCACCTGTTCTTGGCGTTTCCGATGATTGCGAATGGTCAGGCAGAGGAGACGATTCCCGATCTCGAAAAGACCGCCTCCATGATGCACCGCAGTCCGGGCGCCCTCGAGTTGTTGGCCACAGCGCACGCGCGCGCCGGCCACCGCGCCGAAGCCCTTCGCCTGCTCGAGGAATTGAGGCAACGCCGGGAGACAGGTTACGTCCAGGCTACCTCTTTTATTAATCCGAACCTCGGGCTCGGCAACTATGACGAGGCGTTTGTATGGTTTGAACGGGCGTACCACGAACGAGAAGGCATTCTGCAATGGCTAAAAGTGCATCCTTTCTTTGATCCGGTGCGCGGCGACCCGCGCTTCGCGGACCTGCTCCACCGCGTCGGCCTTGACCAGCCCCGCTAGCCGTGTTCTGCAGGTTGGGGGGCGCTCTTGGTAATCTCCTTTGTCTGACGGACGTATCACGGGCTACCCTTACCTAATCCCGGTAAGGTAAGAGTGGCCGGCCATCCGGGACAAAATGTCGTTCGGGTTCTGAAAGAACTGCTGCGCGACGCCAGCCCTCACGGTCATCGGAGCACGTTTCATGTCTCGCTTGCCACACCCGAACCACACTCCAGCTTAGCGACGCTGATGTCGCGACACCGCACCGTGTGCCACCCACTCGCCCCATGATCGGCGACTTCCAGTACGACAAAGAATGAACCGTTCGACGCACTGATCCTCAGTCCTGGCGTCCCTTCCCTCCGACGTTTTGACCCTGGACACTCCTTTCTTTCTTTTCCCGATTTTCTTTGCGCTAACCAAGCACACGTGAAGTGATCTTCGAGCCTGCTTAAACGGAAATTGAGCCGCTATCTTAAGCCGCTAGAGCAGAAGGGGAATTGGCGGAACGAGCGAGCCTAAACGGCGTGGAGGATGACGAGGGTCATGTCGTCGCTTTGGGGAGCGCCGGAGGCGAAGGCGTCTGCGGCTTGCATGATTCTAGCGATAGAGTCTTTTGCGGGGAGACCGTTGCAGGCGGCGACAGCGCTGATGAGACGATTTTCGCCCCATTCTTCGAGGTGGGGATTCATGGCTTCGCTGAAGCCGTCGGTGTAGATCACGAGAACATCGCCCGGGGTCAGGCAGACTTCGGCTTGTTCGTACGCGCATTCCGGTAGTAAGCCCACTACCGTTCCGCCAGCTTTATCGAGACGATGGATGTTGCTATTTTTTGGGCCATTTCTTGACCCACTGTTTGCCTCGCTGCGGATGAATATCGGCGGGCAATGGCCGGCGTTCACGTAGCTTAGACGATGGGTGGCGGGGTCGTATTGCGCGTAAAAAAGCGTGGCGTAGCGGTCTTCGGCGGAAGCGTCGTAGAGCATGGAGTTGACGCGAGTGATTAGGCCGGCGATGTCGTTGCCGGCGCGCATGGCGTCAGCGCGGAGGGAAGCCTGGAGGCTGGCCATGGTGAGGGCGGCGGCGATGCCTTTGCCGGAGACGTCGCCCAAAGCGACGCCGAGTTTACCGTCGGGGAGGGCGAGAAAATCGTAGTAGTCGCCGCCGACGCCAAGCGCGGTGCGGCAGCGGCCGAAATAATCGAGTCCGGCGATTTCTGGCAAGTGTTGCGGAAAAAGGCGCTCCTGCACTTCGCGTGCGATTTCGATTTCGCGGTTTAACTTTTCGCGGCGACTGACTTCGACGGCGATGGCGGAAGTCAGCTCGGCGTTCGAGAGAGCGAGAGCCGTTTGCAGGGCGACGGATTTGAGGAGGCGGACGTCCGTGCTGGAGTACGGAGCTTCGGAGCGCTTTTCGCCGAGGCTGATGATGCCGAGGAGATTTTGTTTCGCCATGAGAGGCAGCAAAAGTTGCGGCTGGAGAGATGCAAGATTGCGGTGTTCGTCCTCGGGAAGGGCCGCGTCGTTGACCCAAGACTTTTCATCGTCGAAGTATACGTGCTCGGGGCCGGCTTCTCGCTTGAGGCGTTGCACCGTGGCGCCGGAATTGGGCAAATCGGCAACAAAAGCAGCGGGAAATCCAAGCGTGAACGCGGGCCGGTAGTAGCCTCCCTCTTCGAGAAGGACTGCAACGCGAGGAATGTGGAGGGATTCAGCGATTCTTGTCGCGACCCTCTCGAGTAGCGGGCGTTTCTCGACGATGGAGCGTACCTCATCGCTGAGGGCTTCAAGGATTTGCTCGGCATTGTAGGCATCGCGGAAGAAGCGGCGGTCGGTCCATTTTCGCAAGCGATCGGCGCCTTTGCCTAGCCAGAGAACAGCCAGAATCAGGAGCGCGATGGTGGTCATTTCCCGGGCGGGACTGAGATTGTGACTGCGGGCGAAAGTGACACCCGTGATGAGGACGGCGGCCGTCAGAATGATTTGCAAGACGCGGATTCCGCCGGTCGCGAGAGCATATTGCAAGCCCTGGCGAATGACGACGCGCACATCCATCGCGCGATGTACCACGATGACGTATGCCAGCGTGATGGGAAACAGAAGCATCAGGGACAGCGCGGATAGCACAAACCATTCCGGAAAAATCTGCTCGAGCTCGCCGCCCTTGATGCCCTGTGTAACAAAGAGAATGCACGCAGGGGCCATGGCGACGCTGCAGCCGGTATAAAGCAAGCGAAGGCGCCGCTTCGCATCGGGCGTGACGGCCTGACGCATTTTGACGGAAATGCAGGCAAAGAAAGAGCCGATAGCCGCAAACTTAAGCAGGAAGTCAACCGTGCTGAGGCGATCCAGAGCCGCGGATAAGGAAGCTACGGGTGCGAAGTTCTCGAATTGACCGAGCCGGACGATAACATTCATTACGCACGAGACCGTCAAGAGGGTGATGACCGTGCGTTTGGACCACGTCCACCAGGCTGGATCCTTCTCGGGGAAAGGCTCGGGGAAATACACGCCGAAAAGCAGCATGAAAATGGGCCAGGCGTTGCCAACGGCGACGCGATACGCTTCCGCGACATCGCGGTCGAAGGGCCCCCAACTCTCGACTCCCGAACTGTAAAACACCGAGAAAAACAGCATGATGAGGAAAAGGCACCACGCAGAAGGATCTCGTGGACGCACAGCCGTGACCCAGAATCCAAGCAGGATGCAAAACGTGGGAACGACAAGCTTCAATGCCAAAAGAGAAGCGGCAGACAAACTGATAAGAGGAGCGGTGGCCTGCTCAAGTTGAATGCTGGCCGAGCGAGGAGCTGTTTCACCGGGGCGCAGGACCTGAACGGTGAGGGTTTTGCCGGGTTTTGTGGTGCGGATCGCTTCCCCGAACACAGCGAGTCCGATCAACCGGCGGCCATTTACCGCGAGTAGGATGTCGTCGTTTTCCACGCCGGCCTGCCAGGCGGACTTCGTCACGAACTGAAGGACGGGGCGGCCATTCACGTACTCCGGCACGAAAGGATATGCAGCCACCTTGAGATGGAAATAATTCGGGAAAGCATACCTAGCCGAGCGAATCTGATACGCCGCAGCAAGCGCGAAGAGAAGCGCGAGGCAGACGTATTGGAGTATGGGAGGTTTCTTCTTCCGCATTTTCAGTAACTTCAACCTCCGAGGAGCGATCCGTGCTTGGTTGCAAGCAAGGTAGCATCACCGGAGCGCTGCGGCAAAATCTTAGGTTGTGCTAGACAGAACCGTCCAACGCGGTTCTCTTTATTCCGCTGGCTCAAGTTCACTTTCCTTCGGGGCGCGGATTGTCTTCGACGGCGCATATTTCGGGCTGGCCGATGGGAAGGACGCCCGCGACCCGAGGTTTGATCCTGGGCGCAACGTTCCAGCGGCTCCTCACCACAACCGTCTGTTACTGCAAAATTGCCTGCATCGCCCTGAGAATCGGATAAGTTTCAATGTTTAACGACGGCGTACTAGGCGCGGACAGGGGTTAATCCACGGCAATTCTCGAGGTCGGATTGCGGAGCAGGAAGGAAGGGATTACAAAACGGGGAGCTTGAAGAAGTTTGCCGGGGGCAGAATCTGCAAAGAAATCAGTCGTCACCAGCGGCTTGCTGGAGCACGATTTCCGGGACCGTCTTGCGATTTCGATGGCATCTTGGCTGACCCGCGACTGAGTATTCAGGAACAATTTGTTTGATTTTGGCGCGGATCGGGGCAGCATCATCGGCGGTCAGCGCAGTTCGAAGCTCACCCAACTGAAGGCACAGCTGTTGCCAGTTGCCATGAGCTCCGCTGGTTCTTTTGATTTTTTCGCAGACGGTCGGTGTCACATTTTCGTGCTCGTAGAAGAGTTCTTCGTCAAGCTTTTCCCCTTCCCGCAAGCCCGTGAATTGAATCTCCACATCCTGGTCAGACCTGCCCGAGAGTCGAATCAGGTTGCGCGCCAGGTCGAGAATGCGTACCGATTCACCCATGTCCAGAACCAGAATGTCTCCGTGGTAGCCAACGGCGAATGCTTGCAACACCAGCGCCACCGCTTCCGGAGTAAGCATGAAAAAGCGTCGAATATCGGGATGAGTGATGGTGAGCGGTTGATGGTTGTTCAATTGTTGGCGGAGGACAGGAATGACACTGCCGCTAGAACCTAACACGTTGCCGAAGCGCACCGACACGCAACGCATTCCATTCGGCGGTCTGGACGAGATGATCAGCTCGCAGATTCTTTTAGTAGCGCCCATCACGTTGGTTGGATTCACGGCTTTGTCAGATGAAATCAGGACAAAGCTCTTGCAACCGGCCTCGTCCGCCAAGTCCAGAAGACCCAGCAGCCCGATGACGTTGTTCTTCACCACTTCTTGAACGTTAGACTCCATCATGGGTACGTGCTTGTAGGCGGCTGCATGGAAGACAATTTCCGGCCGGAATTCGCGCAGAAGGCTCCGCACGCGCTCACGATCGCAAACATCGCCGACCCGAAAAGCTAGTTGCGCTCCATTTTTGTGAGCCAGCAAGCCCAATTGCAGGAAGTAGAGGCCCGTTTCACTCTGGTCGAAGCAAATGAGCCGGGATGGGCTGTAATCTAGTATTTGGCGGCATATTTCCGAGCCGATGGATCCAGCGGCGCCGGTCACAAAAACGCAGCGACCGGCGATTTGTCTCCGCACGGCTTCCAGATCGATCTGTACTCGTTCTCTTCCCAAAAGATCTTCCAGACTAACGTCTCGAAATTGGTTCACCGCGACATGGCCGGCGATAATGTCTTTGAGCGCGGGCACCGTCCGGAATTTAATTTTGGCGTTGTTGCAGGCTTCCACGAATACCCGCATTTGAGCGCCAGTCGCGGACGGAACGGCAATCAGCACTTCGTCTGCAGGCTCAGACGAAAGCACCTCTGAGAGCTGATTCACGGTACCGAGCACTCGAACATTGTCGATGCGAATGCCTTGCTTGGATTGGTCGTCATCCACGCAGCCCACAGCAACATAGGAACTTCCTCGTTTGCGAAGTTCGCGAAGAATAGTATGCGCGGCCGTGCCGGCGCCAATCAGGATCACACGCTTGCACAAGGAAATGTTTTCGCGCATCGATTCGGCGATCGCTCGGGAAAGCAGCCGCACTCCCGTCAACAATCCCGCCGTTAGCAGCGCTTCCATCACATAGATGGTGCGCGGGAATGCGGTCGCACTCAAAGCCATGCGCATGATGAACCAGAACAGGACTGAACCGGTCCCCACAGCTTTTAAAATGTCGAAGCCGTCCGCGATGCCAACATATTTCCACCAGCCGCGCAACAAACCGAACGAGGCCATTGCCACCAAGCGAACGGTTACCAGAACCGGGATTGCGAAAAGCAGTACGGAACGGTACGGTAGCGTGAAATCAAACCGCAGCAACCAGGCAATGACCAGCGAACAAATGATCAGCCAAGCCTGAAACAAAGCGATGAACCACGACCTGTATCGCAGCAGCACCAGCGGCGTTTTATGAGTCATATTTTGGTGAGTCTTGATCCGTTGCCAGTTCGAACGCTACCCGAGGTGGTCGCCCGGCTCCTGCTTCTCAAGTGGGAATAGAGAGGGCAAAATAGTTTTCAAAATGACACAAAGGTCGTTACTTAGTGTGATTTTTTCAAGATAGGCGCTGTTGCGTGCGAGTTTGTCAGGCAGAATCTGCCGAAGGTAGAATGTTTCCGGATCGTCTTGGGTTGCAAGTATTTGTTCTTCGCGACGATAAGCAATACTGGCGGGATCGGTGATGCCGGGCCGGGCGGACAAGACGGCACGCTGTTCGGCAGTGTAGTTTGCGACGTAGACAGGCAACTCTGGCCTTGGACCAACCAAACTCATTTCCCCGCGAATGACGTTCCAGAGTTGGGGCAGCTCATCAACCTTGTACCTCCGAAGAACAGCGCCGATGGCCGTGACTCGGGGGTCTCCGGCTACGGTGACAGTCGCATTGCTGCGCGAACTATCAATCATGGATCGAAACTTGACAATTCGAAATGGACGACCATCCTTGCCAATGCGAACTTGGCGAAAAAGAACGGGGCCAGGCGAGGTGAGCTTGATACTGCAGGCTGTAACCGCCAATAAGGGTGACAGCACGATCAAGCCCGCCGCTGCCGATACAAGATCTAAAGTGCGTTTGCCGTAGTTGGCGTAAAAGCCGGTCGGCCGCGCCAAGTACCCTTGCGAGGCGGACTCAAGTCGGCCCCCCATCCGCTCCCGATCAAGCAGTGGGGCTGGCATCGGCTGTGATCCTGCTGTCGATCCGCGATTCTCTTGTTGTGTCAAGCACTACAGTAATGACATGGTTGATCTCTTTTTCTGTCATTCCCGGATAGATAGGCAGCGACAAGCACGAACGATATTCCTTCTCGGCACCGGGAAAGTCGCCGGGCCGATAGCCATACGCGCGGCAATAAAACGGCTGCAGGTGCAACGGAATGAAATGCACGCTGCAAGCGACGCCGCGATGAAGCAATACCTCAATAAAAGCGTCGCGATCTAATTTCAAGAGATCCAATTGAAGGCGCAAAATGTAGAGATGCCATGATGTTCTGCGGTCCTCGCGGACCAATGGCGTGACCAGCTCGGGACAACCAGAAAAAGCATCTGAATAACGGCACGCAATCTTTTGCCGGGCGTATTTCATGTCATCGCACTTGGCCAGCTGCACCAGGCCCATGGCTGCTTGAAAGTCCGTAAAGTTGTACTTAAATCCGGCTTCCAGAACCTGATAAGACCAGGATCCGCCTTTCCCATACCGTTTCCAGGCGTCCCGCTCGATGCCATGCAGACGCATAAGCCGCATGCGCTCGGCGGCTCTTGCGTTGTTCGTGGTTATCATTCCTCCTTCGCCGGTGGTCAGGGTCTTGGTCGCGTAGAAACTAAAGCATGTGAACTCACTCAATTGTCCCACGCGCCTTCCCTGGTATTGCGAAGGCAGAGCGTGAGCGGCATCTTCGATAACCCGCAGATGATGAACCTGCGCAAGGTCGTGGATTTCTTCCATGTCGCAAGGCTGGCCGGCTAAATGCACTGGAATAATAGCTTTGGTTTTCGGAGTGATTCGCCTCGCTGCATCCTCCGGATCGATGTTCATCGTGACGGAATCAACATCGACCAGCACCGGACGAGCCCCGGTGTAGATAACTGCTTCGGCGCTAGCGGTAAAGGTTGTGGTCGGGACCAAGACTTCATCGCCCGTGTGGATTCCCGCGGCTTCCAGTGCCAGGTGCAGGGCCGCTGTTCCCGTCGAGACAGCGATCGCATGCTCAGCGCCTACGAACCGGGCGAATTGGTTTTCGAATTCAAACGTCTTCGGGCCCATGGTCATCCAGCCGGAGCGGATGACATCGCTGACCGCGCGAATTTCGTCCTCTCCGACCGACGCACGATGAAACGGAACGTGCAATTCGTGCGGCGTTTCGGGCAACTGCTCCGGAACTGGCTGGGTTCGCATGGAGTTCCTCTAAGTGATCGATTTATCGAGAGAGACCGTGCTTTATGGGCCTTAAAAAGGGTGGTCTGAACAGATAGGTGAGACCGAAAAGGGTGCCGGCCCCGTACGCCACGTGGAAACCAAAAGTCGCAAATGGCTGCGCCAGAGCAACACTCCAATCGCGATTGCTCTTCGCTCGCAGCGAAAAATAGAACCCCGCCAAGAGATATGCGCACAGTATGGCTGTCAACAGCAGCAGAGCGATCCTACTCACAAACGATACCGGCATAAGAAACAGCACAAGAGCCAGAAACACGGCCGGCGCCAGGTGACGCAGGGCCATGGATTCCCTATTCTGACGAAGGGTGAAGACGTGCCACTTGCTGCTCTTGAAGGCGTATTTGAGTAATGACGCGAAAGTTTTTGCCGGATAATAGCGAGTGGTCAGTGTGGGTGTGAGATAGATTTTGCCGCCGGCTTTTCTGATTCGGGAGTTTAAATCGTTGTCCTGATTGCGAACCAGCTTTTCGTTGTACATCCCGACTCTGTCAAAAACTTCCCTGCGGAAAGCTCCAAAGGGAACAGTGTCAACAAATCCCTCAGCATGGCTCGTCCGAAACTTGGAATCGCCGACACCAAAAGGACTGCTCAAAACGGCCACCACAAGCCTGGCCCCAAAACGATCGCTACCTACAATCGTCTCGACCGGCCCGCCAACGACGTCAGCTCCAGTCTTGTTCAACCAGAATACACAGTTCTCGACAAAGTCCTTTGGATAGATGGTGTGGGCACCGGCGATAATGATGATGCTCCCCGCTGCCGCTTGGATTCCCAGGTTCATCCCACACGGCGTGGTTTGAGAACTGTTGTCCAGTAAACGGACTGCCACGTTTTCGGCCTGGTAAAGAGAGACAATCTGCCTGGAGTTGTCCGTGGATCTCCCGTCGGCGACCAAAATCTCATACTGGTCGCCAGGAAACGTCTGATTGACAAGGGAATCGACACAAGCGCGAATGTGCTCCGATTCGTTTCGCATTGGGATCACGATGGAAACCTTGAGATCGTGAGAGGCTGGCGAAGCTTGCTCTAGAAGCGCGGAAGGCGCTGGTTGGCTTCTTGATGTCATTTTGGCATGCAATTGAGATGAGAATAGCTGGGAGGAGCTTGGTTCCCGGGATCTGACATCGAATTGGATTAATTCTGTGTCGCGGCTACCACTTGTTCCACCGGCACGCTAGGTTCATCAAGTTCCAGACATTGGTGGCCTTCTACAAGGTATGATTTTCCGCACGCCGTGCAGTTCTTCGTGGTGCCATTCTGTGGAAGCCGGACGCCACAGGCGCACATCCATCCAGCCTGCCTCCCCGGCACGCCCATAATGAGCGCGTAATCCGGGACATCTCGCGTCACCACGGAGCCTGCTGCGACAAAGGCATAACGGCCAATGGTTGTGCCGCAGACTACAGTTGAGTTGGCCCCGAGCGTTGCTCCTCGCTTAACCAGGGTTTTTTGATATTCGTTCCGCCGATTGATGTGGCTGCGCGGGTTAGTAACGTTTGTGAACACCATCGAGGGCCCGCAAAAGACATCGTCTTCTAGCTCGACCCCGGTATACACCGATACATTATTTTGAATTTTGACATTTTTCCCCAGCCGGACGCCTGGGCTGATTACCACATTTTGACCCAAATTACAGTCACGACCGATTCTAGAATCTGCCATGACATGCGAAAAATGCCAAATCCTGGTTCCCTCGCCGATTTCGCAAGGCTGGTCTAGTATCGCAGTTGAGTGTGCGAAGTAACGGGGCGCGTTCACCATTACCGGCGCGGGCGCTCCATTTTGGCGCAACGAACGGCTGCACGCCTCCAGGACTTCCAATACCCGGAGCCCGGCTTCTCCGTCAGTTCGGGGCTTGGCAACGTTGCGAACACATTCGAGAAAATGCTCGCACTCCTTTCGCAACGGCTCTCCTTTAGGAATCGGGACGACTTGCCCACCATCACGTTCCGCTACGGGCTTGCGGTCCTGCCAATTGATGCGATGAGCGTAAACGATGAGTTTTTTCTCTGCTTCTAAATCGTCAAAAACGGCCATTTTCTGGCTTCCAATTACGCAGAGTTTTTGTTCCTTGAAGGGATGAAGCCAGCTTACGAAAATGTGCGCTTTGACTCCGCTCGGGAAATCCAAAGTGCTGAGGGTTGTATCGATAATGGGCGGATTAAGGTAGCTTCCTCCCTGGGCGGAAGCGAGCACGGGCATTTCGCCCAACATCTGAAGGATCGCCGAGATGTCGTGCGGAGCGAAACTCCATAAGATGTTCTCTTCGGTTCGAAGTTTTCCGAGATTGAGGCGCGAAGAATAAATGTATTGAATCTTCCCGAGGTGTCCCTGTTGAATCAATCGCTTCATTTCGATGATCGCCGGATGGTACTCGAGGATGTGACCGACCATGAGTACAAGATTGCGTTCCTGCGCCATCTGGACGAGCCGTTTCCCGCTTGGTGCGTCGAGAGCGAGTGGCTTTTCAACGAAAACATGCTTGCCTTTGCTAAGCGCTTGAATGGCCAACTCATAATGCTGCGCCGCCGGTGCGGCAATCACTACGCCATCCATGAGGGGATCGCTTATCACTGCGTGGTAATCTTTTGTTGTCGCGACCTGGTACTCCTGACGGATGCGATTCAGCGTCTCGTCATTGAGGTCACAAACCGTTTGCAAGGCCTTCAACGCATGAAAGTTTCGAACCAGATTCTTACCCCAGTAGCCAGCGCCGATGACGGCAACTCTGGGTGTCTTTTCTGCAGTTTTTGATTCGAGCATAGATTCCCTTCAGTCCTTATTCAACATCGAAATCTGCGATCGCTGCGACAATGTCCCGCTGCTGCTGTTCATTGAGTTCCGGATAGATCGGAAGAGATATGACTTCGGAGCTCGCGGCCTCAGACACGGGAAAATCTCCCTGCCTATGTCCCAGATAGGCAAAGGCTTTTTGCAGATGCAGTGGTTTCGGATAGTAGACCTCCGTCGGGACGCCCCGGCTCTGCAAGTGTTCGCGCAACGCGTTTCGCTCTTTGATCCGGATGGTGAACTGGTTGTAGACGTGAGTAAGACGCGGAGGTGCGATGGGGCTGGTCACCATGGAGTTCAGGCGAAACTCGTGGAACAGTTCGCGATAGCGATCGGCGTTCCTTCGCCTTGCGCTGGCCCAGCGGTCAAGGTGGCGCAGCTTGACTCGCAGAATCGCCGCTTGCAATGCATCTAGCCGACTGTTTATGCCCAGCATCTCGTATTCATACTTCTTGCGCGCTCCATGCACTCGCAAAACGCGCAACCGGTCCGTCAGCGCGGCGTCGTTTGTGGTGATCATGCCGCCGTCGCCCGCAGCGCCCAGATTTTTCGAGGGGAAGAAACTGAAGCAACCAAGCAAACCCATGCTGCCCGCAGCTCGGCCCTCGTACCTGGCGCCAATGGCCTGCGCGGCATCCTCAACCACAGGTATCCTGTGGTCAGAGGCAATCGACTCGATCTCGTTCATCTCTGCCGTGAGGCCATACAGATGGACGGGCATGATGGCCTTGGTCCGCGGAGTAATGGCTTTCCTGATTGCCAGGGGGTCGATATTGTAGGTTTCGGAATCAATATCGACAAAAACTGGCTTGGCTCCGACTCTGGCAATGGCACCCGCGGAGGCCACGAAGGTGAAAGGTGTGGTGATGACTTCGTCGCCGCGGCCGATTTCAAGTGCCAGCAAAGCAAGAATGAGTGCGTCGGAGCCGGATGCGCATCCTATGGCATACTTGCAGCAGGCCGCGATAGCGATCTCTTTTTCGAACGTTTCGACCTCTGCTCCGAGAATGAAGTGCTGGCTCTCCAGGACTCTTAAGATTGCCGGCACCAGCTCGTCCTGAATCGTGGCGAACTGCGCTTTAAGATCCAAGAATGGCATCATGGGAACCGGCAAGTTACGCGGCATTCCTTGATTTAACAGCGCATGCGATTCCTTCACGGGAGTATCCGAGCCGAGGTGGAATCAAGGAATCTGTATAGATTCATTTGTCTCCTTTGGGAATGGTTGGTTTGGCGTGCCGGAAATTTCGTTTCGAAGGAGAACAGCAGCCAGGTACACGTCGGATATCAGCCTGGCAACCGCCTGCTGCGAATATCGTTCGATCCTTTCGCGACCGTTTGACCGCTGGCCGGCTTTGAGCACCTCGGCGATCGCTTCGCCCATGGCGATCGGGTCTCGATCGACGATGTGCGAAGCAGAAACGCCTTGCAGCTGCTCGGCAGAGTCACCTACATTCACGCCGACAACCGGTAAATTGCACGCCATCGCTTCCTTGACGACATTTGGCGAACCCTCCGCTTTGCTGGCAAGGACCAGACAGTCAGCGGCATTCATGTACAGAGGAATTCTGTTCGGGGAGACGGCCCCGTCCAATTGGATAAACCGGATCCTGCCGACGGATTTTTCGGCAATGGCAACGGCCTGTTGCGCCAAACCCAGGCCTTTCAAGATCGGATTCGTGCCGGCGTTAAAGATCACAATTTTCTCCGACAGAGGCAGCGACAACTCCTGTCGGGCGACCCCCTGCCCCCCCGGTTTAAACAATTCCAGGTCCACGCCAGAAGGGATCACGACAGCGTTTTCTCTTCTCCACCACAAACGAGTTTTCAGTTGTTTGCTCGTGCAGATGATGGCTTGAGCGCGAAATGTGGAGAGTTGCGAGAGCAGCAGGCCAGAAACCGCGCGCAGAGTCGCCACCTCAGACGCGGGGTTAAGATCGCTCCCACGAAACGTAATCACAAGAGCAGCACGAACACAGAGTGCACACAAGCAAGAAGTGACTGTTCCGTAGTGGGCATGCACAAGGTCGGGCTGCAGTTTGGCTAGCACCCGCCTGAGCCGTAGTCCTTCGCGGATCGTCGCCACCGGTGACGTGCGAGACCGTAAATGAAATGTGTCGATAGAGTGACCCAGCTTTTTCAATGAATCGATTTGCCTTCTTGCGAAAACGAAGCTCGATCCCTCGTCCGTTCCCGGAATCACCGCCAAAATGCGCAAAGAACACCTCGGAACTTCAGGTACCAGCTCGGCGTGCTCCCCTACCAGCTGGGTTTCCATTGTTGTAACCAATGTTCGAGGCTCCACAGTGCATATACTCTCTGATACATCGAAAAACGGCTGATTTCGGACCTGTCCCATTCCCCTTGGAAAAACTGGCTGGTGACGGCTCGCAGATAGTCGGGGCGGAAAATCTCCCAGATCCGTGCGGAGCGGTTCGAGAGATAAGACGAAACCTCCTCCCGTCCCTTGCTTTCTAACCAAGTGTCCAGCGGAATTCCGAATCCCTGTTTCCGTTTATTTGCGACTTCGGCGGGAAGATACTTGGCAGCCAGCCTTCGCAATAGAATCTTGTTCTTGAAAAGGGAGTATTTCAGCCGGTTTGGCAAGTGCGTGGCAAAGGATACGATTCGATTCGAAAGCATCGGAACCCGCACTTCCAGCCCGTGCGCTGAACTCATCACATCAATCTTTCTGAGGTAGTCACCGGGCAGCGTGGAAGTTACCGTTGCATCGATCAGTTCCGTTCCTCCGGATCCTCCATTCGCGTTGGCGAACCTGCCCGGCTGCGTCCCATTTCTCGAAGCTGAAAGAAACTCCGGCTGCAGGACTCTTGCCAGTTCCTCCTGCTGGATGATTGAACAAAGAGCCATGAGCCTTCTTTCTGAAGGCAGCTGCGCAACATTGAGGAGCCGACCGAATTGTCGACGCGTATCGCGAGACATGAAGAACATTCCGCTGGTCAGTTTCGCCAAGGTTTTAAGCACTAACGGAGGGTACCGAGCCAACAGTCCAGCGACATCGGCATAGGCGAATCGTTCGTAGCCGCCGAACATTTCGTCGCCGCCGTCTCCGCCAAGTACCACTTTCACGTGTTTACGAATTTGCTGGCAGATCAAATAGGTCGGAATTGCGGAGGAATCTGCAAATGGTTGATCAAATTGGCCGACAACCTTCTCCATGATCTCCAGTTTCTGTTTGGTACTCGCAATGACGATCTCGTGATGCTCTGTCCCGACGTGAGTCGCTACCGCCCGCGCGTACTGCGACTCGTCATAGGCTGCTTCGTTGAAGCGAACATTGAAGGTCTGAAATTTGCGCCCGCCATGGGCTGCCGCAAACGCCACAATCAGGGAAGAGTCAATTCCGCCGCTCAGGAAGGCGCCAATCGGCACGTCGGAAACAAGGTTATCTTTCACTGCAATCTTGAGTTCTTGCTCCAGCGAAGCCAGCGGGTCTGCGCCGTCCCGTGATTCCTCCGCCCTCGTCCAGCTCCAATAGCGGCCTTTTCGCTCACCCCGCGTCGATACTTCCAGGAAACAGCCTGGTTCCAATTCGCGGCAGTCGCGAAAGGCGGTGGCCGGCAACAACGGATGCCCCAGCATCAAAAAATCTGTAATTGCTTGCCGATCGATCCGGCGCTGCACATGAGGCCATGCGAGAAGCGCCTTCAGCTCTGAAGCAAATACCATCCCGGACGAATCGCAATGGTAGTACAGTGGCTTGACGCCGGTCCTATCCCGCGCAAGGAAGAGCTTTCGGTCCTTGCAATCAAAAATGGCGAGGGCAAACATGCCGTCCAGCCGGATCAAAGCGTCCTCGCCCCACTTCTGATAGGCGTTCAGCAGTGCTTCTGTATCCGATTGGGTGCGGAAGACACTCCCATGTCCTTCCAGTTCCCTGCGCAATTGTCGATAGTTGTAAATCTCACCGTTAAAGACAATGGCAAACCGCCGGTCGGCAGACCACATCGGCTGCTGCCCAGTTTCGATGTCGATGATCGCCAGGCGAGTATGTCCAAGACCGGCTATGCCCTCCGGGTGGACCCACTGCTCCGATCCATCCGGTCCCCGGTGTGCCAATGCACCAATGGCGGAAGCAATGTGGACCGCATCCAGTTTTCTTTGCTGGCTATAGAAGCCGCAGATTCCGCACATGGTATAGGAAGTCTTTCAGAACAGTTCACAGCCCAGCTTTAGCACCGTCCTGCAATGCTTGATGAGACGGGACGCTGGCCCTGGCCTCCACTCCGTTCCCGCCATACCGGCAAACAATTTGTGTTAACCCCAAGGATCGCAATGTCCGTTCAATTTGAGATCGCGTCCGGAAACGGCGATACCAACAAGTGAGTGAATCATGTGTGTCCACGAGTGCCCACTGGTGCTGCGTCTCGTCGTTCAGTTCAGGATAGGCCTGGTAGTAACAAAGCACGGGCGAAATACGGCTCAAAAACATTTGTGCCCGTCGTGAATGCCGTACCCGTTTATGAAATGGTAGAAGCAGCCTTACTATTTCTTCCGTGCATTGCAACCCTGCGGCTGGACTGAGGCGCTTGAGGAACGGTCGCAGGACAGCAGCGGACTTGGTGAATTCAGAGAACCTGTAAGCGTAGTGGTCAATGATCAACGAGCCGCCCGCCTTTACGTGCCCTGAGAGCGCCGCCATGGTTCTCTCCGGCTTCGGCGTGTGCTGGACTACGCCCAGGCAGAACACCACGTCAAATTGTCGCGGTGCAAACGGAAGTTGCAGGATATCTGCCTGGGCAATTCTATGTGTGCCAGACTGGGGGAAATTTTGCTGGTTGGCTTCGACGGCGTCACTTAGGTCGATGGAGGTTACGAGCGCTCCTCGCCGGAGTAGTATTTCCGTGAACCGTCCGGCGCCGCATCCACATTCGAGCACATGCTTACCTTCGAGGTTTGCCCAGAGCTCCTCACCCAGGCACCGCCGCATACGACCTTCGGTGATGGGCACACCGGAGAAGGAATCCAGTTGGGTGAGCCGATACCTCTTCCACTGCGCACCAAATGCGTCGGCATAGCTTTTGGTCCCGACAAAGCGCGGGATGCCTTGGCTCAACGGAAAGTGCTCTCCCTCGGGGCACTCCAGGAAGGCGTCCCGGTCAATCAAAGGCTTGCAGTGCTCAGGGCAGCAAAAGATCGGCCACTTGGCCTGCGGCAAGAGCGCATCGTGGACACTCGCTCCCAAAGCAATGTTTCCCCGATCTTGAATGGTTGCCCTCAAATTGCGGTCTGCGACTTTCACGACTTGATCGTTCCTCCGAAAACAAACGGGCCAGGAGGTAACACGCTTTGATACTTTTTAGGCTTTCTACTGTCTGAGCGGCGAACGTCCCGCGAGTCTGAAAATGCCCTCAAGGTCAGAGTGGAACCAAGACAGAATCCAGCCCAGACCGGCCCCCAAGATGACGCGTCCTTCTAAGCATCGCGTCGCTGCAATGAATTGCCTTCGCGCATTCTTCCACTCTCGATTTATGAGAGCAATCCGCCCCTGCGAAAATGCGCATCTTTGCAATACTTTTTGCCAGCTGCTCGCAATGCGTTCTTGCTCTTGCAAATCTAAGCCAAGGACGGGATCCTTGCTCGCGTCAAGGGCGTATTTGCGGGCAGCCTGGGGCATGGTTGATAAATTTTGCAGTGTTGCCTGGCCCAGATGACGCCGGTGAAAACCCAACACTTCCGGCGTGTAGTGAAATTTTCCTTCGACACTTAACCGGACGAAAGTCGGTATGTCCGGAGAGCATTGTCCCGGGACATATTGAAAGCCACCAACTGATTCCAGTGCGGATTTTCGGAGCAGCACGGTAGCAGGCACGATAAAGGACTGCCCCGACTGCGCCAGCAGGTGCGCAGTCGCGGAACCCGCCGGATCATTGAACAGGATGGATCGGGGAAGTTTTGATCTTTCCCGATAGGTTCGCGGACGTCGCTTACCGGGGACCCCGAAAGCGTCGACATCCAGCGCTTCGCCGTGGGCTAGCACCACCTCTTGATCGTCGAACGCTCGAACCATGCTGGACAGCTTCTCGGGAGGCCAAAAATCGTCTCCCTCGAGAATGGCGATCAGGCTTCCTCTTGCCTCTGCCAGCCCGCGATTGTAGGTTTCTGCCAGTTTTTCAATGCCGCGATTTTCTTGTCTATAGAGGCGAATGCGATGATCGCCGTATTGTTTGACAACTGCGCTCGTGTTGTCTCGGGATCCATCATCGAGAATGATCTGTTCCCAATTCGTATAGGTTTGTCGGAGCACACTCTCTATGCACGGACCTATGAACGCCTCGTGGTTATAACTGGGCGTCAAGACACTTACCAGCGGCAGTCTTCCGGTGGTCTCGGTTTCCATCTCAAGCCTCCTTTTTCTTCGGGCTATGCAAGGAGAACTCAAGCTCCAGGAGAAGCAGGATTGGCGTGGGCAACCGTCCGTACCTGACCAATGGGTCTCTTGATTGCCCACATTTCGCAAAGAAAAGCCAGAAGCAAGGCGTAGGTAACGAGTTCCAACGATGTTAGGTACCAAAAGTAGAGCTCGAAGAATCCAAAAAAAAGCTGCGCGCCAATGAAGCAGTAACTCACCAAGACCCACTCGCTCCGCGTCATCTTGGCAAGAATCAGAAGTCCATAGCAAACCAGCGAAGCTACCCAGGCATACAGCATGCCGCCCCAGATCCCTAGGTACAGGTAGGGGGTACCGAAGAACGTATAAACGTTCGCCTCTCCTAAAGACCAGGTAGCCTGGAAATCGATGATCATTCCCTTATCAATCGAACTCCCGGCAGGTACAAGGTCGCTGGAACCCAAAAGAGCACGAAAAATATTGATAAAAGGTGAAAACAGCGTATACCACTCGCCACCTACATTTGTGACATGCGTCCGGACGGCCTCACCGAGACAGAGCGGACCGGCAAGCAGGTAGAAGAAGTAATGTCTCGACAGAACGGAATAAACATCCCAATCCGTCGCCACACTGGCGCCACTGATTGCCAGGGTTAGTGTGTACAGCAAAATGAAGGCAAGAAATGAGCATGGAACCAAAATCAGAATCTTTCGGAAGGACAGTCGCGAGTTTCCTCCTAAAGCCTGAAACATCAAGCCTCCGATCAAAGGCTGAAACATGGTGCCTTTCACCCTGGAGGCAACCAGAAAGATCATCAGAACGACGACAGCAAACAGTTGAGCTCGGCGTCCTTTCTGGTAGGTGCCAACGAGTAGTACGACCAGGGCGAGGGCAAATACCAGTGCGTGCGCATGCACTCCACCCGAGTAATTGTTACGGAAATCGGGGCTTCCGAGGTCGGCCCAACCTCCCGATTTTCCCAAGACCGAAAGAAATCCTAGAACCAGGATGGGGGTAATCGCCCAGGCGCAGCGAATGGACCATTTGACGGACCCGGTTTCGGTTTTGCTTTCGCATGGTGTCGACGACGACGAACTCCGCGGGTTAGCCCGACCACTATTCAAACGAAAAACACCCCACCCGAGCACTACCCCGCCGAGCCAGAAGATGAAAAGGCCTACAATCCAAATCAAAACCGAGGGAGTGTAGAGTGGGACAAAATCGAGCGTTCGTGCAAACAAGAACGCTATGACCACGGTGGCCGTATATGGGTATCCCAACAACGTCAATGGGGTGAGCCAGGTTCCATAGACTTTCCTGTCGACCCATGACAGCACTACCACCTCAGCGATCAGACCACAGATGATGAGATAGTCCATAGTGTAGGTGACCGATGATTGCTCGGTCTCGAAATCACGATCGGCGCTCTGATGAGAGCCTCTCTACTGGCTCGCTTCCTGCCGGGCAAATCTTATGGTACGAACGATCGCTGGCTTATCTTCCCCATTGAGAGCAAAGACCCAAATCGCCACGTAGGCAAAGCCCAGCAAGGCAACGCTCGATGTCAAACGGGCCCAGACGCCTTGCAACAGGTGGTGAGCGCTCAACAGGCAAACAACGAGAAGGCCTACGATCATCAACATACGGCCTGTCTCGTCAAACCACTTAGGAAGAAGAAGACAATACTTGTGAGCGGCCCGGAACATTAGGAAGGCATCCAGCGAAACGCGTAAGGTGCATGCAAGCGCCGCCCCTGCGATCCCCCACCGGGGAATCAGGACCAGACAGAGCGCAATATATAGAGGAAGTTCCAGCATGTGAATCTTGCCCGTGATGTCGGGTCTACCTATCGCTTGTACCGCCCCGTATGGCAAACGCGCCAAAAAATTTGCCAATGAACCCACAGCCAGGATTTGCAGGACCAGCGCCCCTTCGAAGGAGAATCTTGGCCCCATCCACACCGCGAGAATGTCTGCAGCACTGACCAGAAGAAAGGCAAATAAGGGCAGCAGAACAAATAGCAGGTACCGCGCTGTGGTATTGAACAAACGGGACATCTGCCCTTTTTGCGTGCCCATCGCCCCGTGGTGGCTGAAGGCCGGGAACAGGGTCGCCATCAGGCACGATGGCAAAATACCCAAACGGTTGAACACCTCAGTGGGAATGGTGTAAATCGTGACCGCCTGGAGTGAAATTAGAGCGGCGATCATGATTCGGTCCAGGTAAACCAAAATCGGGCTCATCACTTGCGAGACTGACACCCACAAGCCGAAGTGCAGAAGACGCCAGAGGGTCTCCCAGCAAAACGAAAAACGACTGAAGACGTCGGGAACGAAACGCAATAGAAGGAAAACGTAGAGAACGACCATCGCCACTCTCGCCAGGACCGCCACCCATACGATGGTGACCACTCCAAATCCCCGCCACGCCAGGAGAGTCATCAGCACCCATTGCAGGCTCATCAACGATCCATTGACTAGATTGATCCAATCGAATCGCTGGTAAGCGCTCAGAGCGGCGCGCAGCACGCCCTGAATTAGCAGCACGGGGAGAGCAAAGGCCACCGCCACAAATACTGAAAAGGCTTGGCTGTGTAAGGACTCTGGAATTCTGAAGGCATAACGGATCAACAAGGGAGAAATCGCAACAGCTACGCTGCCGGCGACAACACCCATGACGCTGTTGGCTGCAAGCGCCGTTCGAATCAGGTTACCGATTTGGGATTCCTCCTGTTTTGCTAAGTACTCGGAGGTGAACTTTATGGTTGCGCTGCTGACACCGATGTCCAGAAAGGCTAGGTACCCCACAACGACCCACGCTATGGAAAACAAGCCGAAGGAGGTCTCGCCCAGGAATGACACCAACTTTGGAATGGCTATTATCAGTACGAGAAAAATCCATCCCTCAGTCACCAGGCTTAAGGTTGCGTTGCGCGCAAGCAGGGACGACGACGTGAGCCGGGACGCTCCGAAGCCGATGCTGGCAATGGGTGGTGTTTTCTCGGAAATAAGAACTCTCAGTGGTTACGGCTGTTTAGTGGAGTGGTCTAACGTCCTCGGCGTCTACATCCACGGCGACCGATCTCTGGATCAATTCAAGGGACACGACCACCCGCAGATTGCTCTTTTTGCGTTTCAACACGCCTTCGAGTCCTGCGAACGGCCCTCCCGCAATCCGGACGCGCCGCCCAACGGTCAAGAACGGGTGTGGTTCGGCGCGCAGACTCTGGCCAAGCCCCAAGCGCAGGATCTCCATCTCCTCGTCCGCAAGCGCGGCGGGCAAGCCATTAAAACCGACCAAGCGAACCAAGCTTGGAATGGGTACCACGCGCATCCGATCGCACAGCGCGAGCCGCAGGAAAACGTAACCCGGGAACAACGGAAGCTCTAATTGCACCCGGCGGTCCTTCCAGCGACGCACGGATCTGTAAAGAGGAAGATAGTGCTCCACTTCCCGTGCTCCTAACTCAGCCGCGACGCGCTTTTCGTGGTTGGCACACGTGTATGCGGCGTACCAGCGCGGCTCCATGAATGCCGCGGGCAAGGGCGCTCCGCCGAGATTATCTGTTTGTTCAGAATTCGTGATCGCGAACATCGCAGTTGCCATGACGGTCCCTCTCCACTACAGTAGACAGCTTCGCCCCGTCACTCACAGGGCGCTATGTGACCTAACCCTTTTTGTACGTGTTGCTTAGAGGCGTTTTAGCGGTCCAACGGGCCGCCTGACGGCGACCGGCGACTGCCAAGTACGTCCTCAATATCGTCTGCCACCGGCACCGGGACATTTCCGTTTCGCGTTCCCCAAGCGCTCCGCGCCTTGGCCTTCAGGCTGCCGGCGACTTCCTCGAGGAGAGCCTTGCGTGGATCTTGTGGATCGACTTCTTGCCAACGCGCCGCTCCCACCACCCACACAATAGACATCGCCGAAACAAGAAACGTGCCAAGAAACATGATCACCAGGCGAGGAGGAAACGCCTTCTTCTCCGGAATTCTCGCTGAATCCAGCACTTTTACGCTGGGCGTTTCTTTCGCCTCTTGCACCTTGGCTAGCTCGTACTGTTCGGTCAGCAGTTCGTAAACGGTCTCCTGGATTTTCGCTCGACGGTAGTAGTCGCCGTATTTCGCTCCCAACAATGGCAAACTCCGGATGGATGGATAGGGAAATCCATTGCCCGCGTCCGGAGCGGAACCGGAGTGCGCGTCAGAAGAGGGGGCGGGAAGAGCCGCGCCCTTGGCGTCGTTTCCACCTAATTTTTCTAATTGTCTGCGCAATTCCCCTACCCGGGCATTGAGGGACCGGACGCGGGAATTGCTATCCGTATAAATCTGCCGGAGCCCTTCGAGTTGCGACTGCGCAGCGATCATTTCGCCCGCGATCGTTCCCGCCGCGTCCAGCATCGCTTTTCCTTCCTGCTGGATGTCGAGTGTATTGTTCTTGCTGGAAAACTGAGCGAGCTGGTTGGCGGCGTCATCCAAATCTTGCTTGGCGATCTTCAGGCGTACTTCGAGGAACACTCGCTCGCGATGCGCCGACGAAGTCGACAACTGGGAAGCAAGCGAATTCAACTGGTCGACATACGCGCTTGCCAAGGCAGCGGCTCTCTCGGGACTGTGATCCGTTACACTGATGGTGATGATTCCGCTTTTTCTGTCTTCTGAAATGGAGGTGTTTTCATCGAGCTTGGCCCGCGCATCCGTCACGAGACGCCTGCCATAAACCTTTTTTAAATCGAATTGCTCGATGAGGCGTTCCTGTGAGGTCTCGCTCCTTAAAACGCCAATAAAGAGCGCACCCGAACTCTTAAGCCCCAAAAGGTCTCCCGCGACCGACCCTAAACCGCCGCCGCCGGCTTTTGCCGCCATAGCCGCCATCATGGCCATGCCTGACGTCGATTGCGGATCGGGAGGCATGAGCTGTGTGGTCGCGATATAAGACTTGGGAACTAAGAACGCCACCAGGGTGGAAACGGCCAATCCGATGGCGGCAGCTCGAAAAAAGAAACGACGATGATTCCAGAGCAAGCGGAGCCGGTCGGCCTGGCGTTCATGCAGGTCTTCGAACAGCCCTTCGGGCGGGGCAACTTCTCCCACCACGGGTCGCGCCGCGATTTCAGGCCGCTGCTTAGTGGCTGTTGGCGTCACTTCTCTCCTTTTGCTCTGCCCTTGCTGTTCTTTGTCCTTGATGCCGCTCTCAGACCCGTTATTTCCGCTGTCTAGGCCAGAAGGTCAACTCAAGCGAGGTCGCAATGTTTGACTTTGGCAGCGGAGCCAGAACGGGGTAATTCCACTTTTCATACTGCACTGAGCCGGACATCATGACTGCGTTACCCAACCAAAAGTCAGCTCTCACACCTCCATCGTTCAACGTTCCTCCCTGTGGGAGGTACTGCCCACTCACCTTTTGGTGCCGATAGTTGAATTGAATTTTATTGCGGGAGGTGAGCCAATAAGTGCTCCACGCCTGCTCACCCTGTCCGGCGCGTCCCAGCCAACTGCCGACAAGATTGCCGAGGTTGGTATAGGAGCCATCCGGATAAGCATTGTTTACGTAGAAACAACCAACACAGGTTGGGAAATCCGGAGGGACAGTTGTGCCACCCTCCACGCGCAGGTCGAGTTTAGGAATACCTGGAATCCGCGGCATGTATAAGCCTCCTCGGATCGCGGACTTGCGCGGAAAACTAAGCGGGGAGATCTCATCCTCGGTAAAAGCATCGCCGTAGAAAGTGAGCCACTTCCGCAATCCCGGAACCCGGTAGCTGAAATCGACGCCCGAGCGCCCGTCTCCCTCGTCGGTAATGCCACCCTGCTGTTGGCTATTGGGAAGGCCAGTGTAGCTGTGCAGGAAAGTGTGGAAAGTCAGGGGAGTCGGCCCTCCTGCAAAAACTACGCTGAAGGAAACACTGAACTCAAAGTTCGGCGTGGGTTTAAGGCTAATTTTCTGTCCCTGCAGAAACGGCTGTCGACCGACGGAATGGCCAAATTGCCCCACGACACCGGTATCGGTTCGGAAGACGAACTCATGGCCAGCGAATTGTCCGAGGAACCACTCCATTCGGATCGGCCCCAGCCAGCCCAAAACGCTGGGCAATTTAAACGGTGAAATGCGATTGATTCGAAACATGTTCACGGGCGCAGCGTTGTCGCTGAACATCATCGGACCGCCCTGCGTGGGACCCCACCAGAGACTTTGTCGTCCGAAGGAAACCTGCCAGTTCTCAAAGTTCAATCCCACATAGGCATCCAACAATTGGACTTTATTCTCGGCAGAGTAGGGCGTAGGCGGAGGTACGCCAGGAACGTTGTCGACAGAGGATATAAATTGCCTGGCACTATCGGTCTGTGCCGGAGCAGATGGCGAGTGCTGGTATTCTGCGCGCAGATAGCCGACCCAGCGTCCTGAAGTCATCCAGCTGGAGAAACCCAGGATCGAATTAAACCCTTCTTGATAGGGCCGGCCATAATCATTGATGATTGTCTGCCCGAAGTGATTGCCGTCGGTAAGCGGTTCTCCGGAGATCGCCGTGAAGCGCGAGTAAACCGATTCCACCCGGGCATGAAAAATGTTGCTACCGTCGTTTTCTCCGAGTTCGTCTCGAAATTCGTTTTCAAGCAGGTGATATAGCTGCTCCGCCTCGATGCCACCTGTCCCTTGGCCATCGACGTGTTCTGCCGCTTCACCGAGGAGGCGCGCGCATTCACTTCGGGTCCACGGCCTCATGCCCGCAAATCCGCTTTCAATCACGCCCAGTCCTGCGAGCCGGTCGAATGCCGGATAGATCCAGCTGTCAAGCGGAACGTATGGCGAACCCTGATTCGCCGGAGTGAGGTTCCCATCACCGCGGAACATTCTCCGGATCGGTGTCCATTCGGAGCCTCCCAGTTCCGGATCGTGATGCCGGCTGTAAATATCTTGCGATATCAGGTTTCCAACGAGGCTTCCGACCAGAACGTCCGATGGAAAATGTTGCCGTCCGCGAACGCGCGAAACGTCGACCATGGAAGCCAGACCGTAGACCAAAATCTTGGTAAACGTGCCGGGATACTCATGCGCGATTACGCCGGCGACCGACCAGGCCATCGCTGCGTGCTCGGATGGAAATGACGTTCCGCTATTTTGGAAAAATGGCCCGCTTCCATCATTTTGAAACGGGCGTTCGCGCCTGAATGAGTACTTCATGGCTTCGACGGCTACCAAACTATTGATCGCAGATTCGCCGGCTAGAAAGCCGGTCTCGCTCCAGTGGTCATCGTGCCGGACATGCCCCAGTAGCCACATGCCTCCCGCGCCCCCCACCAGGGCCGCAACTCCTGCAGTAGATAGGGTTTTGTAGTGACTGATTGTGCTGGGATTCTGGGACAGGGTCTTGCTGTAATCGCTATCCGTAACAAGGAGTCCTGCCGTCAGGCCGCCCACGGGTATCAACCAATCCACATCCGTGAGCCGCAGGCGCGACGGACTAGTCCAGATTTGCTTTTGGTCTAGCAAAAACTGCCCTCCCAAACTCTTCAAGCCGTGCGGCCGGGTCAGCATGAGATCGCCGCTGTCGTTTTTCCTGACAGGTCCTTCTTCGCGATTCCTCGCGGGCTGCTCCTTGCTGCTACTGCCGGATGATTCTTTACTCTCAGCCGCGATCTCTTGCGGCTTTGCCCAAGTTGGAACAATCGCCAGAGCCTCCATCGCAAACCACCCAAGTACGCACATTAGGACCCGCATCCTCATCGGCCGTTTCCCCAATCAAGGATGGATATAGGCAACACTAAGTGCCACAGATGATGCGACCTGAGCCGCTTGTAACAGGGTCGCCCAGTTCCGAGTCCCGATCTTGGGTGCCTTTTCCGGCACGATTACCGTATCTCCGGGACGCAAGGTGTTGTTCAGCGGATTTCCGGCCCACCATGCATCACCATTGTTTTTAGCCGCGAGTACCGACCCGTCTGCACGGATTACAAAGACGGCTTTTCTGTCGGCGAGTTGCGTGAACCCGCCAGCCTGGCTGAGATACCATTTCACGGTTCGTGAACCTTGATAGCTGATCGCAGTTGGATTGAAGACTTGGCCGTTCACCATTACGTAACCAGCCTTCTTGGGAACCAGGAGAACATCCCCGTCGCGAATCGCTACATCAGCCGCCGTATTTTTCCACTGCTTGATGTCGGGTTGGATGTGTACGACCACGCGGCCCACGGGTGGGTTCGCTTGCAATTGCACGAGCGCGGTTTCTGTCTGCGCAATCGCGTTTAACTTTGCATTCTTTTGATCGTTGTCGGCCTCGGGCAGGGATCTTAGATTTTCTTCCTCAGTTTTCACTCTGAGCACGAGTTGCGATTGGGACTTCATTTCCAGTTCGCGTACCTCTCGCCGCATCAATATCGCCCCGTACGGATAGGCTTCCGAGCCAAAGCCACCTGCCCTCGCCAGGACGGAGCTGAGTCGCTCTCCAGGCCGAATCCCGTACGTCCCGGGATGCTGTACTTCTCCCTTCAAGGTAACCATCGCTCCGATGTCGCTCCGTCCTGGGTTCCGCCGGATCGTTAACACATCGCCGTCGTTCAGGAGTAGATCGGCCTTGGATTCGCCCGCCAGTGCCGCGGAAAGATTCACTTCCCCATGCGTTGCAGCTTGCGGCGTATCTCCCGCAGCGTAGTGCGTAAGGTCGGCACTCGCTGAATCGGCGGTTCTCTTCAAGCCACCGGCAACGCGAATCAAATCCTGCGGCTGCATATTGCTGGTGAGCGGATAGCGGCCAGGCTTTGCCACTTCCCCCTTGATGTACACGGTGGGAGGATCGACCTTGGCAGGATTCTTTTGAATCAAGATGCGGTCCCGCGACTGAAGCAACAGATTGTCACTTGGATTTCCCGCCAGAGCTTCCCGCAAATTCACGTTCAAGATCCTCATCGTGCCGTCGGCCTGGGTTCTGAAAAGTTGCGCCGAGTCTAGTGACGCGTCAGCTGAAATTCCGCCCGCCAACTGGATGGCATCGCGAAGATGCGCTTGTCCGGAGGTGCGATACTTCCCGGGCCCGCGTACTTCACCACCAACCCACACCGCAGGAGGCGGTTCAAAGTCATACCGGCTGAATATGCGAACCGTATCCAAGGCCTGAAGCTTGGGAGCCAATTCTGGATTTGCCATTGCTGCCGCTAGATCAAAACTTTCTACCGTCGGGCGAAAATCCGGCGGATTGAGGCGCACAATCTCGGCATAGTGAGGCGCCGGCTCCGGCATCAGATCCTTGTAGGATGCAATCAAGTCGCCCAGTTTCATTCCGTCTTTATGCGAATATTTACCAGGCCTGAGAACCTGTCCCTCAAGATAAACTGCGCTCTCGTTATATGCCGCGATAGGAAATATGTGGACTGCATCGCCGTCGGCAATCTTGAAGACATCGAGTTGCTTTTGGGCAGCATCGTCTGCGCTTGCTGCGGTCAAGTCCAGCGACAGCATGGTTCGTTTTTCGTGCGTCTCGACGCGCTGGACTTCGACGTGGCGCAATGTCGCTGTGGAGAGGATCCCCCCGGCAAGCTCAAGTATTTCGCTTAGTGAAGTTTCACCGTGTAATTCGTAGACAGCCGGTCGTCTCACCATTCCGTCGACCGTCACTTGTGATCCCATGGGAGACACCAGCAAGGTGTCGCCGTTCTCGAGCCGCTGCATACCGGATCGAACTCCGTGCAGCAACAAATCGTATGTGTCCACTTCCTCGATTAGCTGTTTTCCGCGGAAATGCTTGACGGCTCGAAGCGTTCCTCGCGAAGTGACCCCACCTGCCGCGAATAAGGCATTCAGCGGGGTTGAAAGCGAACTAATATCGTATGCGCCCGGCTGTGCAACATCGCCTACCACGTACACTCGAACGGTTCTTAATCGCGAAAGTGTTACGTCTGCAGAAATGTCGCGGTACTCGGTTCGCAGGACTTGTTGAACCGCTCTTTGCACTTCATCAAGGCTTCTCCCGCTGACCAGGAGCGGCCCGACTTCCGGCAGCGATACGCGACCTTGACGGTCCACAACCCTCATCAGCCGCTGCGATACTCCGCCCCAAAGATCGATTTCGATACCATCTCCGGGACCTAACACATAATCCGGGCCTTGCGGCAAATCCATGGGTATTGCATGTGGGTCGGCAACGCTGTTGCGAAAAACGTCGAGTCCGAACCTCTCAAGTGGACGCTGGTTTGAAGAAGCCTGGACATACATGTCATAAAGCGCAGGAACGTTCGCATACGGATTCGGACGGTGCACCATTTTCACCGCGGTAAGGTCATCTTCTTTCCCCCAAACTGACCTTTGTCGCAGCGGTTGCATAATTTCATGTTGCGGCATCGCAAGGTCCGCCGCATTATTCCGATCAGTGCGATCGTTTTGTCCCGAGAAAACGCTCCCGTTCGGTAGAGATTGATTGGTGAGCGCTTGCATCTCGGACAAAGAAGAGCCCGCCATCGAAATGCTGTCTTGCTTGCCCGATTCGGAGACCAGTTCAAAGTCGCTTCTACGGTTCGATAAGCTGCGTCCGGCGAATTCTGTGGTAGTTCCGTCGGCTTGGGTCAGTCCGGCGGGCGCACGCGGCTGAAGTTGTTCTGGTTCCTGAGAATTTTCATAAGGTAGGGGAAGATCGTTCTGCAAACGCGTCTTTTGCTGGCGGTTTTCGTTTGTCGTCCGTGAACAATCTTCATTTTGCAGTGGATCGCACACTTTCGTGCGCTCCATGTTGCGACCTTCCCGTTGTTTTTCTACAGCTTGGGCATCTTCTTGCGATTCGGCTTGCACCAAGCGCCTCGCGCGTTCCTTCAAGGCAAATTCTTTTTCTTTTGCCAGGTCGGAGTTGGGGTTGGGCGCCGGTACCAAATATCCATATTTCTGTACCAGGCGTGTGGCCAGAGATCGAAATTCCACATCCTGCTCCAAACGCTCAAAAATCGCGCCGTCGGTCAGATTTGCGTCGTCCACGATCTGGCCGCTGTCAGTTGCCTCTTTGGCCATCCAGCTTTTCAGTTCCACTAACAGCCCTTCATCCTTCGCCAGAACTTCTCGAATCTGAATCGCCGATGCCGCGACTCGCTTCAAATTTTCCTGACCGAGATCGGAAGGCTCTTCCGCGCGACGCGTGTCCAGGCTTTCGTCCGGATTTCTGGGTCCTTTCACACCCGCCTGTTGCGCCCACAGCGGCGCGCCGAGCAGCAATACCAGAGCAAGCACCGCAGCCTTGTGCGGGAATAGCTTCTTGTTGTTCATCATTCCGCTCACTGTAAAGCAGACTCTCATCGGTTCATCAGTTCTTGCGCTGTGTCAGCGCTGTTCTTCGGATAGTGCTTAGAATTCCTTCCTCCGATGGCTCAACGTCGCTCGAGTGGATGTCCACGGAAGCCCAGTAATAAACGACGTAATTCTTTTCCGGCGCCACGGCGATCACTCGGATTTCCGGATGCTCGAGAAGCAAGCCGTCGCAAATCGCGGGCCTTCTGCCTGAGGAGTCAAGTGCGATGACGACGAAATTCGGCAGCGTCCTGCTAACCGTCGCAAAGAGCTCGGACTCATCGGCAACCTCGCCTACGATTTCTATGTCTGGCTGGTCCGCAAATGTGGAAACAATCAGCTCGCGCATGAGACGCGGATGGTTCGCCACGAGGACACGTATCGCTTTTTCCACGAAATACTCCAAGTGAAATTAGTGTCCGTCGATCGGAAAATTAACGTAAGATACAAAAAGCATCCAAGGTAAGGATTCGTTTAGGTTGCCGGGGCGTACCATTCGTCGATAGGTACGTACCAAATTTGATTTGCCCCATCCGGTGGTTTGGCTCTACGCCCGGGAATCTTTGTTAGTGTGCGCTAGAGCACTTTTAGCCAAGTAAAATAACTATATTCACTTGACATTAATTAAACCTTTAGCTTACTCTCGTCCGCAGAATTAGCTGTTATCCTGTTGGCTGTTCTTTACTCGCGGCATTTGCCGCCTGAACCGAATGGAACTAACAAACGGACCCGCCCCCGCGTCGCTTGTAAGTGTGTTCTTGTTGGTTCAGAATCGCCTTTTGCGTGAGGCTCTGGTTCGGCTTTTCCGCAAGCGGCCAGATCTGAATGTGGTTGGCGAAAGTTCCCCCACGGCAGCCACATCCGAAGGTCTCCTGGCTTCCGCGTGTAGTGTCCTGGTGCTGGATTCCTTTCCCTTCCCCGAGTGTTTGGTAACGCTCTCGGATAGTGCAAACACCTCGGCCACTGCCCCGAAAATTGTCCTAATTGGCATGGAGCCTCACGAAAACCAATTTCTGGCCGCAGTTCGTTCCGGCGCCATCGGCTATTTGTTGAAAGATGCCTCTGCTGCGGATGTTGTCGCCGCGGTGCGGTCCGTCTACCGAGGAGAGGCAGTTTGCTCCCCCGCCCTTTGTTCGAGGCTGTTCCGCGCGGTAGCTCAGGCAGGAACAGAGACGCTTGTCGAGGCCGAGTTGGCAAGACCGGATCTCACATTGCGTCAGCAGCAATTGGTTTCGCTTATCGCCAAAGGCTTCACAAATAAAGAAATCGCATCTCATTTGAATTTGTCCGAGTTTACGGTTCGGAATCACATCCACCGCATTCTGAAACAGGTCGATGCGGAGAGTCGCAGCGAGGCCGTGGAAAACATTCGCTCTTTTGGATACGCCATCAGCGGGTGAAATGTCAGATCTTGAATCAATAAACAGTGTCGGCCGATCTCCTTCGTTCTACTCTTCGAGTCAATATTCAATGCTATTTGCGGCCGGCGAGATGACGTAACGCGGTTTGAGCTGCTTCGACTCTTCGACTCTTCGGAATTGACTTCCTCTAAAATGGAAATGCCAGTTATCTGAATTGGCGAACAAGATTCGGCCATTCCGCTGCTTCAATTTTGCTCGCTCCTCAGAGGTTAACGTGGCAACGGTGGGACGAGCGATACTTCAGTTCCGAAGCGACTTCTTCGACATTTTCAATCATCCAGACTTCGGCAATCCGGTTCTCACCGGCGACCAGCGGCGCGTTTGGGCAGATACAGAGTACGCGCTTCCCTACGGGCGACTTCGGTTCTGCACGGCAAATACAGTTTGCTTTGAAACTGTCGTTCTGACTAGCGGTTCGACGCACGTTTTTCAAAACGAGGCGGGCGCCGACTTAAACCCAGTCTCTTCTCATCTGATCGGCAGAACAAAATACGGCGGTTTCGCTTCCGGAAAGCGTGCAAATCGGGAAAGAGCCGGATTCTTACCAGCGAAGCAACATCAGTGCTTGCCGATGACGGTTAACTGCACCGATGCCGAATGGGAAAGCGCGCTGCTCTTTCCTACAACAGCGAAGGTGTAGGTTCCGTTCTGCGCGGATGCTGCTTCTTTCCTTTAGCGAAGGAGCGAGACCCCAACTCGTGTTGCCGCAGCGCGGAGCCGATCGTCAAGCGTTGCTAACGTTAAGCTCTGACTCCGCGCGAGATCCAGGTAAACCGCGTCGTAAGCCGATAGCTGAAAGGCTCGCGCTGTTCCCAAAGACTGCCGAGCGGAAACGACACTGGTTTCTGTGTCGACGGCCTGAGCGACAAACTGTTCTAAGTCGATCACCGCCTGGTCAACATCTGCAGCAGTTAAAATGGATCGCCGCTCGGCGACTACCAGACCATTGCTCATCTCCAGATGCCACAACGCGGGAACGACAGCTCTAGCACCTTTAAGGAGGTGCTGCTTCACCCGGTTGGCGAAAGGCGGCATAGGGTTGTCGAGAAACCAGCGAAGTGCAACGGAAGCATCAAGGACAAAACCATTCAAGTCCGGCCCTCCTCTATTAGTTCTTTCACTTCCACGCTTCGGCTCAGCTTGACGCGCTTTCGAATCCTTTCGATATCCTGAAAAACATCGCGCAAGCTGGTTTCGGGAGCGGCGGGAACCAGGACAGCTGTCAGTTCCCCACGTCGAGTAATGCCAATCTTCTCCCCTTCCCGGGCGCGTTCCACGAGTTCCGACAGTTTCTGCTTGGCCTCGAACAGTCCAACGGTGCGCATAACCCGACCTCCAATCTAGATGATTAGTCTAGGTTGATATGGTTGACCAAGTCAAGCCGGCGGACGAACTCGACGAACCCCCAGGAAACACTGCCAGCAAAATGCAGATGTTGTGCGGATTGCCCTTGTCGTTGACCAGGTACGGTAGGGAAATGCAATATAGCTAGATAATCCTATCGAGTCGGTGTGCTGGACGTCGCGACTGGGCGTTTCGCGCCTGTCAAAGTCACCTACACAGGCGACACGTTATCCGGCAATTGGACAGCGGATGGACGCGTGATCTCCGTAGGGCTACCGCTCAAGAGCCATGTGTGGCGATTTCGACCGGCGGTGCCCGATTGACTCGTTGAACCGACTATGCGTGCTCGTCAGCCAAAATCCTGCTCGGCTTTGAAATCAAGAGCTTACGGCGGTTGGTTTCTCGGTGCGATGTTACACCTGGGCGACGCTCAATATCATGCGGCTCTGTCTCTGGCACCATGGCCCGTCTGTTTTTGCCCCCGTCGCAGCCTCCTAGTAGAAAATCTCGCCCTGCGACAACAACTCGCAGTCTTTAAGCGTCGGCATCCAAAGCAAAGAATCACCAAACGTTCATGATGAACCGGGCCTCGCAGCCACGGCACCCGTGCCGGTTTTCGAGCGTCAGTGAACCGCCGTGGGCTTCCGCGATCTGCCGACACAGGACCAGACCGATCCCCGAGCCTCCTGGCTTGGTGGTGAAAAACGGCACGAACAGATTGGTGGTGTTCGACAGTCCTGGGCCGTCGTCAAGGATCGAAAGCTGAACTCGCGGCCGCTCGAGCGACCATTTGACCAGAACGTCTCCGCCGGTTTCGAGCACAGCTTCGACCGCATTACGGATCAAATTGATTAATAGTTGTTCCAGTTGATCACGGTCAACAGAGATGATCACTGGCGGGCCTTCAACCACTTGCACTCGCACGCGGGTCTCAAGTCCAGCGACGCGGCGAACCAATTCACGGAGGTCGACTGGCGCCAAGGTTGGCTGCGGCAATCTGGCCAGCCGCGCATAAGCGGCCATGAAACGGCCGAGAGCTTCGGTGCGCGATCGAATGATCGCGAGTCCCTGACGAAGATCGTCCAGAACAATGTCTACTTGCGACGAAGGTGGCGTATCGATTTGCGCGCGTTGCAGGTTGCTCTCCATGCTTTGCGCGACGGACTGAATGGGCGCCAGTGAATTATTCAGTTCATGGCCGAGGACGCGGATCAGCCGCTGCCAGGCTTGGCGTTCTTCTTCCCGCAAAGTGCGGCTCAGATCACTCAGCACGATCAGTTCGTGAGGAAGGCCGCCCTGACGAAAAGAGCCGCGGCGCAATCCCCAACGACCAACGCCACCCGGGAAACTCAGTTCTACCGTGCGGGCCGATTCTCCTTCGATGCAGCCCGCGAGGCCGAGTTCGGCTGCGGTAAAACCTAGAAGCCTTTCGGAAGGACGTGCCAACAGGCGCTCTCCGGCACGGTTAACAAGTTTTAGCGTGTGAGAGTTGTCAAAGGTAAAGATGGCAACGTCAATTTCTTCGATGACGGTGCGGAGAAGCGCCGCAGCTTCCAGAGCGCCCAAGCGCTGTTCGCGCAGGGTTTGGCTCAGTGCGTTCACTTCGATCATGACTTCGCCGAGGGCGTCGTCGCTGCGGGCACCGCGAGCGCGGATGGAAAAATCTTCTTCACGCATGGCGGCAAGCAGATTGGAAAGAGTTTGCAGGGAAAAAACGACGCGATGCCGCAGCGAAATTGCAAAACCGAGCCAAAAAATAAGGATGAGGACGGTGAGCGTCCAGGCAGTTTGCGAGGAATAATCGCCGAACCAAAGCAAAAGGACGGCGATCAGCGACCCTGGCAAGCCCGCCGCCAGCGCCAATAGCTGGATGCGATGCTCGTGGCTGAGAGACTTCATTCGAGACCGTGCTTTTGCAGGCGGCGGTACATGGCGCTTCTGCTCAAACCGAGAGCCTTGGCCGCGTGGCTGACGTTGCCCCCATGGCGACCCATCGTGCGCTGGATCAGATGGCGTTCGACTTCTTCAAGACTCATGTCTTCGAGCCGTGCGGTACCACCGGATGGAGTTGATCGCAGGCCGAGATCAGAACTACGAACCAGCGGCCCGGTGGAAAGCAGAACGCCGCGCTCGACGGCGTGGTCCAGTTCGCGCACATTGCCAGGCCATGGATGTTCCCGCAGCGCCTCCAGCGCTGCGGGCTCGAATCCAGCAAGATTCTTACGATAACGCTGCGCATAGCCGCGGAGAAAGTGAACGGCAAGCGGCTGCACATCTTCGCGACGTTCACGCAGAGGAGGAAGATGAATCTCAATTGTGTTAAGGCGAAAAAGTAAATCCTGCCGAAAGCGTCCTGCCTCCGCTTCGGCGTTTACGTCGGCATTTGTGGCAGCGATCACGCGCGCGCTAACGCGGCGGGTGTGCGAGGATCCGACGCGTTCTAGCTCGCCCGTTTCCAAGACGCGCAGGAGCTTGGCTTGCAGGTTGAGGGGAACATTTGCGATCTCATCGAGAAAAAGTGTGCTGCCATCAGCAAGCTCAAAGCGGCCGATGCGGTCACATCGGGCATCGGTGAAGGCCCCTTTTACATGGCCAAAGAGTTCGCTTTCGAAGATGCCTTCGGAAAGTCCTCCTGCGTTGACGGTGACCATGGCTTTGCCGGCGCGAGACGATAACGCATGGAGGGTTTGCGCGACGACTTCCTTGCCAGTGCCATGCTCTCCGGTGATCAGAACATTGGCGTCGGAAGGTCCGATGCGTGCTATCAGATCAAGTACCGGCTGCATCGTTGCGGACTCCGCGATCAGAGTGGGGCGAGATTCGGCTCGAAGCAGGCGATTCTCCGCTTCGAGACGAGAAGCATGACGCAGAGCTTGCCGAAGATCGATCTGAGTACGCAGGATGCTCAGGAGCCGTGCGTTTTCCCAGGGCTTCTGCAGAAAGTCGCGTGCGCCACGACGCATGGCTTCAACCGCGACTTCTATGCTGCTCCAGGCAGTCATTACGATGATGGGGAGACTGCTGTCGACAATCTGGATTCGGCTAAGGAGGTCCAGTCCTTCTTGCCCGGAGGTGGTATCTCGCGTGTAATTCAGGTCCATCAACAGGGCATCGAATTCGCGGTTCTCAATTGCGGCAAGAGCTTCCGCGGGCGAAGAGGCGGGCTGCGTTTCATAGCCTTCGTTCTTTAGCAGAAGACGCAATGCATCGCGAATGTCTGGCTGGTCATCCGCCAGCAGAACCCGATAACGATGCGCATTGTCAGTTTTCATGAGAATAGGAGAGTCGCGTCATTTTACTGCGAATTAGGAAACCGACGTAGCGGTCTGCATTCGTAACGGCAGCGAAGCTCTTGGCTCGACGGGACAGAATCATTCGTGCCGTAAGGCAACCATGGGGTCGAGGCGAGACGCGCGGTAGACTGGCACGAAACCGGCGACAAGCCCTACCACGAGCAACAGAGCGCTGGCTCCAACCAAGGTGAACAGATCATGGGGCTTTAGACCGAACAGCAGCGAGCCAGCACTGCGACCGACGGCCAGAGCGAGAACCACTCCGATCGCGACACCGCACACCAGCAACAGCAAGGTTTGCTGCAAGATGGTCCTGACAACATCTGTGCGGCTGGCGCCCAGGGCCATGCGGATGCCAATCTCGTTTCGTCGCGTGGCCACGATATAGGAAATCACGCCGTACAGTCCTATCGCCGCGAGCACCGCCGCCAGCACTCCAAAAAAGCCGGAAAGAGCAGCCATCAAGCGATCACGCAACAATCCATTCTGGATCATCTTGTCGAAGGCGTAGAAATTGATGTCGAGGTCAGGATGGACCTGGTTTGCCGCGTTTTTCACGCCCGCCAATAATCCTGCCATGGGCCCGTTCGCGCGAATCAAGATCTGGGCGTCCGTGTCCGGATGGTCGTATTGCGCTGTGCACGTATAGATGATTGGCTCAGGTTCGTCACGCAGGGCAAGGTATTTTGAATTCTTCACCAGCCCAATAATCTCGTAAGGTGGGGTTATGGTTCGCATGCGCCCAATGCGGAAGGTCATTCCGACTGGATTGCGTCCACCAGCGAATCTGCGGGCAAACTCTTCGGTCACGATTGCTCGATACGGCGCACCGGCAACATCGTGCTCGTCAAAATCGCGCCCCGCGAGCATTGGCGTTTGCAGTGTTCGAAAAAAATCTGGACTAACGCGATTGAAGGCGACCACGGGTCGCTCGCCTTTTGGCTCACCAGAACTGCCCATCAGCAGATCGTGATTCTCGCCATTGCCGCTTAGAGGAACGATCTCCGCGATCGCCGCGGCATCCACTCCGGGACTGGCCTTCACTTGATTCAAGAGCTCGCCTGCGAACGAAAGGCGGCGTTGGTTTGAAAGATTCAGAGCCGTAAAATCGATGTCTGCCACCAGAATGCCGTCCCGCCGGAAACCGGCATCCACTTTTGCAAGATTGTTCAGGCTGCCCGCAAACAACAGCGCGCTCACCAACAGTGTCAGCGATAAAGCAATCTGAGACACCACCAGGATGCGCCGCAAGCTCAAGGGCGATCGCCCCTCTGTTGTTCCTCGGCCGCTCTCCTTGAGCACCACGCCAGGCGCCACACTGGTCGCGCGTAGCGCGGGCGCGAGCCCGAACAAAACACAGGTGGAACAGGCGAGAGCGGCTGAGAAGCCCAGAACACGCCAGTCGGTCCCGAGATCCACAAACAACGGATCGTTCTCAGTGCTCAAAAAGGCCACGAGAATCTGGCTGAGGCTGTGCGCCAACAAACCGCCCAGCGCCGCACCCATCCCCGCCAAGAGAAGATTTTCGGTTAACAATTGGCGAATTAATCTAGCTCGGCTCGCTCCGACCGCCATCCTCATGCCCATTTCTTTTTCCCGCGTGCTCGCTCGAGCAAGCATGAGGTTTGCGAGATTGGCGGAAGCAATCAGCAGCACCAGCGCGGCAAGAGCAAGGAGAAACCACAAGGGGTTTTCGAAATCACGCCGCAACGTCGAAGCGCCCGAATCACCCGGAAATGCTCCGAGTACGTATCCACTGTAATGCTTGGCCTGGTCGGTATTGAAAGTCGGAGGTATCGTCGCTTGGAAAATTCCCGGCGAGATGGATCGCAACTGAAGCGCGGCCTGCTTGATGGTCCACCCCGGCTTCAACCGGCCCATTACCGAAAGCCACCAGCCGTCAGCCCGGTCGAGTTGGCTGTCCTCGCCGTCAATAATTGGCTCCGCGCAAAGCGGCACAGCCACATCAAAGTAACGCCCCACTTCCACACCATAAAAATCCGCCGGTGTGACGCCGACAATCTCAAAGGGATGCCGGTTGACCAGCAGCGTCTTGCCGATCACGGAGTTCTCGCCTGCAAAGGTGTGCTTCCAGAACGAATAGCTGATAACAGCGCCAGGAGAGGCGCAATTCGAGCCATCGTCCGCAGTAGTCAGCACACGGCCTAGAACAGGTTCGACGCCCAGTGTTTGAAAAAATGCGCCACTTACCCAAAGCCCCTGGACATTGTGAACCTCACCGCTGGGTGAAATATTGAACAGATTCGGCCCCCAGGCAAAAACGCTTGAGAATGCCTGCTGCCGTTCGCGGATTTGTTCCCACTGGGCGTACGTCAGGTCGGCGTACCGCGAGGTAAACCTGCCGCTCGCTCCATTGCGGTGATCGATGTTGATCTTCGCGATTTGCTCTGGATTCTTTACCGGAAGCGTGCGCAGCCGCACCGCGTCCAGCAATTGAAAAATGGCGGTGTTTGCTCCGATACCCAGGGCCAGTGTGAGGATGGCAACCGCAGTGAACCCAGGAGATTTCTCCAGCATGCGAAGAGCGTAACGAAGGTCTTGCCACAACGTTGCCATCATCTGCTCCTATTCCTATCGAAGTGCATGCACCTGACCAAGGCTGGTCGCTCGGCGGCCGGAATGGATCTCTGGAAGCGCGCGCAAAAGCTGCGACGGATCACTGCGCACCGCGCGCGGCTGTCGGCGTGCTCTGATTGACGACCCAGCCATCTCCCAACTGAATGATGCGATTCCCGTATGTCGCATTTCGTTCAGAATGCGTGACTTGAATGATTGTTGTTCCCTCTTCGTTCAGTTTCTTGAAAAGCTGCATGATCTCTTCGCCTTGTGCGGAATGAAGATTCCCTGTCGGCTCGTCAGCAAGAATCAGTTTCGGTCTTTGGATCACCGCGCGGGCCACTCCGACCAATTGTTGCTGTCCGCCAGAGAGTTGGTTTGGGAACAGATCTTTTTTGCCGACAATATTGAAACGATCCAGAGCATCGCAGACCAGGCTGATGCGCTCTTTGTGCGGGATGTTCCTGTAAGACAGTGGAATCTCAAGATTTTCGTACACGGTGAGATTGTCGATCAGGTGATAGCTTTGAAACACGAATCCGATATTGGCTTTGTGCAGCTCGTTGCGCTGTTTGACGCTGAGTTTGTGCACCGGCTGCTCGAGGAAAAAATATTCGCCGGACCATGCCCCGTCGAGCATCCCCAGGATGCTCAGAAGCGTGGATTTGCCGGCGCCCGAAGGACCCATGACGGTAACAAACTCGCCCGGCTGGATGTCCAGCGTCACGCGTCGAAGTACAAAATATTTTCCGCCTGCGAGATCGTAGGATTTTTCGAGATTTCGTAGCCTAATGAGCGGTTCCATAGAATGTGGTCCTCACGTCACTCATAGCGCAGGGCGCTCATGGGATCAACCCGCGTAGCGCGGCGTGCCGGGATGTAACAGCCGAGCACCACCACAATAGCAAGAACAATCGCGCCGGATGCATAGCTGAAAAAGTCCGCGGCGCGTACTCCGTAGAGCAGGCTAGAAAGCAATCGCGCCAGCGCATACGAAGCTGGGAGGCCGATCGCCGTGCCGATCGCGAGAAGTTTTAGCCCGCCACCAAGGAAAAGACCAAGCACGTCGCGAGGCCGTGCGCCCAGCGCCATGCGCAAGCCAATTTCTTGAATTCGCTGCGTGACAGAGTAGGCCATCACTCCGGAAACGCCAATGGCGGACATGACCAGCGCCATCAGGCCCAAAACACCCATCACCACAGCGACGTAAGCGAGTCCAAGGATCTGATTGGAAATCACGCGCTCGTAGGGGAGAACGTCGTAAACGGGCTGATCGGGATCGACGCTGGACAAGGCCGCCTTGACGGCAGGAATCATGGAGCGGAGATCAGCCGACGCTCGAATCGCGATGTAGGAACTGTCGTGCGGGTCCTGCCGATAGGGGAAGTAGATCGCACGAACCAGGTCACGCTCCCAAGGGCTGTAGTCCACGTCCGCCACGATTCCAATGACAGTGACCCAAGGGGTCTTTGCATCGTCGTCCCCGATTTTCAGACGACGGCCGAGCGCGCTGCTTCCCGGCCAATAGCGGTGGGCCAGACTTTCACTGACAATCGCAATGCGCGGCGAGTCCGCGGAGTCCCGATCGGTGAATTCACGGCCTTCCAGCAAGCGGACACGTAGCAACCGGAAATAATCAGGGCCAACCGAATTCCGTTCCGCCGTGCGCATCTCACCCAATTGCCTCGGTTGGCCTTCGATACTGAACGCGGGAGTGTCATGCTCATTGTCATAGGGAATCACACTGGCGACAGTTGCGGAGTCGACTTCGTGCAGTTCTCGGATTCGCTCCAGAACACGATCGTAGAATGCGGAGCGCTGGCTCTGAGTCGCATATTTTGATCCAGGAAGAGCCACGCGCATGGTGAGGACCGATTGAGGATCCGATTTGAAGTTCGATGCGAACAGCGATCTCACTCCCTTGGACATCAGCACGGCGCCCACTAGCAACACCAACGAAAGAGCAATCTCCGCCACAATGAAGGCGTTGCGCAGGCGCGTACGTGAGCGGCTGCTGCCCGCGCGCTGGCCGGCTCGCAGCATTTCGGAAGAGTCGCAGTCCGACCCTTGGAAAGCTGGAACCAACCCGGCGATGATTCCGGCCACACAGGCAACTGCTAGAGTGTAGAGAAATACTTCGCGGTCGAGGCCCACCTTGTTCCAAGAAGGAATGTAGCGGGACACCTCCGGAGGCATGTTGCCGCGAAGCAGGGCGATTCCCCACGCGCCCAATAACAATCCTGCAATGCTGCCCCCAAGACCCAGTAGCAGGCTTTCCATGAGCAACTGCCGAATGACTCGTGCCCGGCTGCCACCCAGTGCCCGCCGGATGGCCAGTTCGCTTTGCCGGGACGTGCTGCGCACCAGCAATAGATTGGTGACATTGGCGCACGCAATCAAGAGTACAAATCCAACAGCGCCGAGCATTAGGAGCATGTAGCTTCGGCTATAGCCTGCAACGAATTCACCCAAATCCTGAGCTGACACGCTCCATCCGGTCTCGGCTGCAGGATACAAAGGCGTCAGCCGTTGCTGTATCGCATTCATTTCCGCTTGGGCTTGTTTCAGCGATACGCCGGTTTTCAGCCGCGCTAGCGGGTACACGTAGTGGGACTTGCGATCTTGCCTTTCCTCGGGACTAAACGCCAAGGGGATCCAAAGGTCCGTGCTCGCGGGAAATTTCACATCCTGATTCATGACCCCAACAACTTCGCATGGACGGCCATCGAGCTTCACCGTTTTCCCCACAATTCGCGGATCACTGGCGAATTGCTGCGTCCACAGTCCGTAACTGAGAATCGCTCTTGCGTCTTGGCCAGGAATGTCTTCGCCTGCCACGAAACCGCGGCCCAACGCGGCGCGAATGCCGAGCACGTCGAAGAAATCTGCCGTAACGCGGAAGCCCTGCGCCTTGACGGGATCGCCAGCTCCCGTGAGGTTCACATTGGCCCATTCGTACCCGGCTAAACCTACGAAAGAGCGGGCCTCCTTTTTCCAATCCAGGAAGTCAGCCGGGGACGCGGCGCTCCAGTCTTGTCCCTGCTGACCAGGCGCGTGATTCAAAACCATTACCAGTCGCTCTACTTCTGGAAATGAAACAGGTTTGCGCAGAAAAGTATTGGAGAGACTGAACGTGGCCGTATTCGCACCAATTCCAAGACCCAGAGTCAGAATCGCAGCCAGAGTTATTCCTGGGTTCTTGGCCAACATCCGCAGGCCGAAGCGAACGTCTTGGAAAATGGAGTGCATCGACGTATTCCTCCCGCAATCAGACTGCGACGCCAGCTTCCTTGGTTTCTTCAACGATACGGCCGTCAAACAGCCGTATGGTGCGTTCGGCAAAATGTGAGTAGCGTTCATCGTGCGTGACCATGCAGATGGTGGCGCCGTTGCGGTGCAGATCGCGCAACAACTCCATCACCGCTTCACCATTTTTTGAATCCAGATTTCCAGTGGGCTCGTCGGCCATCAAAATCAAAGGATCGCCGACCAGGGCGCGGGCCACGGCAACGCGTTGCTGCTGACCGCCGGAAAGTTGCGACGGATAATGGCGTACGCGATGAGCCATGCCAACACGCTGCAGTGCGTGCTCAACTTTTTGTTTGCGTTCCGCTGAACTGCTGCCGCGATAGGTAAGCGGCAGTTCGACATTTTCATAAACGGTCAGATCGCCAATCAAATTGAAAGCCTGAAAAATGAAACCGATTTCGCGGTTGCGAATGCGGGTTCGCTCACTGGACGTCAGATTGGCTACGGGCTGTCCGTTCAGCAGGTAATTCCCTTCGCTGGGTGAATCCAGCAGCCCAAGAATCGACAATAGAGTGGATTTGCCGCAGCCGGACGGCCCGGAAATGGAGACGTACTGCCCCTTGTGGATCTCCAGGTGAATTTCCTCCAGCGCATGCGTCTCCACCTCGTCGGTCAAGAAGACTTTCTTCACGCCTTCCATTTTGATCAGAACATTATTATTCGCTGACGTCATTTTCTCTCCTGCCTTTTTCCTTCACCCAGCATTTAAAAACTGAAATTCATTCGCAGCGCAGTGCGGCCATCGGATCGATGCGCGTGGGCTGAAAATCGCGGTGTTAGCCCCAATCCCCAATGCCAAAGTCAGAACGGCGACAGCCGTGAAGCCGGGATTCTTTCCCAGCATTCGCAGGATGAATCGTGCGTTCTGCCAGAGACTCGACATCAAAATCTCCTATTCATACCGTAATGCCACCAGCGGATCGACCTTCGTTGCGCGCCGGGCGGGGATGTAGCACGCGGCCAAGGAAACCAGAATCAGCAGCAGAGCAACACCAACAAAGGTCGGCGGATCCGTTGGGCTAACACCAAATAGTTGGGACTGCATCCACCGAGTCAGCGCGAATGCTCCGGCTATTCCTATAACGACGCCAACTGCCACGGTCGCCGTCGCCTGTCCAAGTACCATCCGCAAAACTCCTCTAGAAGAGGCACCCAGCGCCATGCGTACTCCGATTTCGCGGGTCCGCTGCGCGACCGAATAGGCCATCACGCCAAACACCCCTGCCGTTGCCAGCAGTAGCGCGGTGATTCCGAAGAATCCGATGAGAATGACGTTGCATCTCCGCGAGCCGAGCGAGGCGGAATAAACTTGCGAAAACGTCTGGAACTTCGCCGGGATCTCCGGGTTGAGCTCCTGCAGGATTCCACGCGCGGCGGATGTGACCAGGCGCGTGTCGGCGTCGCTCAACATCGTTAATGAGATCGCCGGGCGCGGCCGCTGGAACAAATTGACGTAAACGGTGGGGCGCGGTGGCGCATCGAGGCCATATTCGTGAGTGTCACCAACGATCCCCACGATGGTCAGCAAACGCAAGTCTCCATCCATGTTTCCAAACTCAATGGTGTGGCCGATCGGATCCTGTTTTGGCCAGCGGTCGCGCGCAAGCGATTCGCTGATTACGGCGACGTGCGGAGAATCCAGGCCATCGCGCTCGCCGAAGATCCGCCCTCGAAGCAGCGGAATTCCGAGAGCCTGGAAGTATCCATCCGTGGCGACGCAGAAATCGGCAATGCCTATGCGTTCTTTTTGCTGGAACAACGAATCAAAACCGTCCGTGGTTTTGGGCACTTCACTTTGCGCCAGCAGCAGAAACATTCCATCGGGAAGCCCTCCATCCACCAGTGGCAGGCCGCTGGTCGCGCCAACCTGGCGCACCCCCGGGATTTGTTTGAGCCGCTCGATGAGGTCTGAAAAAAAGCTCGCCTGGCTCGCCTTTGCTTTCTGATCTTCCACCCACGGAAGCGAGACATCCATCGTGACAATTTTATCCACGCGGAAACCGGGATTCACTTGAAGCACTTTCACCAGACTGCGCCCAAGCAATCCCGCTCCGACCACCAGAACCAATGTGATCGCGATCTGCGCCGCCACGATTGCCCGCCCAACGCGCTGGCCGTGTCGCGAACTGGCTGGTCCACGGCCACCTTCCGCAAAGCCCTTGCGTGGATCGAGGGAAGTCGCGCGTATGGCGGTGAACGCTCCGAGGCCGACGGCGACCGCCGAGGAAAGGAGCAACGCGAAGGCAAGTACTGGAATACTGATCGAGACGCTGTCCAGCCGTGGCAGATTTTCCGGTGCCAGCGCCACCAAGCCTGCCACACCCCAGCGCGCTGCCAGCACGCCAAGGCCCCCGCCAGCCAGCGAAAGCAGGAACGATTCCGTAAGGAATTGACGGACCAGCCGTCCGCGCGGCGCACCGAGCGCGCAGCGAATGGCAAGCTCGCGCTCCCTAACCGACGCTTGTGCTAGCAGCAAATTCGCCACATTTGCGCACGCTACCAGCAGTAGAAATCCGACGGCGCCGAGCAGCAGCAGCAGCGGCGAGCTAGCTTCGCCCGTGATCGAGTCTTGCAGCGGGATGACCATCCCGTCTTTGAGGAGATAATCTCCTTGTTCGCTCGATGCATCATGAATATGCCGGGCTATCGCGGCGATCTCTTGATTCGCTTGCTTGACAGTCACACCGTCACGGAGCCGCGCAATCGCATGGTAGTTGTGCGATGTCCTGCTTGGGTTCTCGCCGTCTAAATCCGCTGGCAACCACAGATCCACTTCCGGTGGAAAACGAAATCCTTCCGGCAGCACGCCGATCACGGAGTAAACCCCGCCATCAATCTTCAGGTGCGCTTGCGCTAGATCCTGCCGTGAGCCGAGATGCTGCCTCCAATATCCATAGCTGACCAGAACGGTACGGCCGGCTCCCTTTTTTGCATCGTTAGGGCTGAAATCCCTTCCAAAGATCGGCTGAATACCGAAAACCTTGAGAAAATCGGGCGAGACGCCTGCAACTGTCGTGCGCGTCGGCTGCGAACCTCCCGACACCGACGCAATGCCCTCATGGTATTTCGCAATCGCCTGGAAGCTGCGATTTTGATCGCGAAAGTCATCGAAGTTCGGATCGGCAATTCGCGACGGCCTGCCCTTCGAGGTGATTTCAAAGACAGCCATGATCCGGTTCGAATCGGGGTACGGCAGTGGACGCAAGAGCACGCCGTAAACCACGCTGAAAATTGCTGTCGTCGCGCCAACACCCAGTGTCAGTGTCAGGACTGCGACAGCAGTCAAGCCAGGATTCCGTCCCAACATTCTCAGCCCGTATCGCACGTCCTGCCAGAGTGTTTGCATCAGCTGCTCCTACTCATAGCGCAGCGCCACTAGCGGATCGACTCGCGTCGCCCGCCGCGCCGGAATCCAGCACGCCGCGAGCGCCACGGCCGCGATCAGTCCAAGTCCCAGCACGTAGGCCGAAGGATTCCCGGCCCTCACGCCAAACAACAATGATTCACTAAGGCGAGCCAGGGCATAGGCCAGCGGCACTCCGACGGTTACTCCAGCAATCACCATTGCGCCGACTTCTTTGGCAATCAGCCACCGCACATCTCTGGCTTTCGCGCCAAGAGCCATGCGAATCCCAATCTCCCTCGTGCGTTGCACCACCAGATAGGCCAAAACGCCGTAGATGCCCAGAGCCGACAACAGCGCTGCCAAGGCGGCGAAGGTCGCTGAGAGAACCGCCACCATCCTTGCCGGAAACAGATCTTCTTCCACCACGCGTTGCATGGTTTTGACGTTGTCGACAGGCAGGGTCGCATCGAGCTGGCGGACTTGACTCTGCAATTCAGGGCCAAGCAGCAGAGGATCCCGGACAGAACTTACATAAAAAGTCATGCCCGACAACTTGGCCCTCTGCGAATAGGGAAGGTAAACGTACGGATTCGGTGTCACGCTTCGCACGTGGTCCTGCTTTACATCTTTGACCACGCCGACGATTTCAATGTCCGGCTTGATCTTGCTGCCGCCTCCGAAAGCGAAATGCATCCCGAGCGGATTGCGTCCGGGGAAAAAGCGCTTTACCATGGCGTCGCTTGCCACTGCGATTTTAGGGCTCGTCGCGCCGTCGGCGTCGCTAAATTCGCGACCCGACAACAGGGGTATTCCCAGCGTCGAAAAGTAGTCTGAGCTCACAGATACATAGTTAACGTCCCGAAGATCCTCAGGAAGCTGTATGCCTCCCTCGGCGGTAATATTGCTTCCTTCATCGTCGCCTGTGAGCGCGGCAATTTCGGCCGTGCCGACCGAGCGCACACCAGGTAAGGAAGCGACACGGCCACGCAACTGATCAACGAGCGCAATGCTGCGTTGCGTGCTGTATCCATTGAGAGCAGGCGCGATCGAAAAGGAGATCACATTTTCAGTTCTAAGCCCGAGATCGAGGTTACGCAAATTCCACAGAGTGTGAACGAACAATGCCGCTCCCGCGAGAAGCAGCATCGTGAACGCGACCTGTCCAGCAACCAGTGCCTTACGAAAACTTACATGGGAAACGCCGGCCGAGGATGTCGATCCCTGATCCTTGATCGTCTCCGAGACTGAGGACCGCGTGACGCGAAACGCGGGAACGATTCCAAAGAAAATTCCTGAGAGCAAACTGGTCCCCACAGCGAAGACCAGAACCGTAGAATCCAGATGCGGGGTAAGTCCTTGAATCCCCTCGTTCGCAACAACAATCGGCGTTAGTACGCCGATCAGCCAGGAGCCGAGGACCACGCCCAGTGATCCGCCGACGAAGGCGCACAACAGGCTCTCCACGAGGAGTTGACGAATGATTCTTCCGCGGCTCGCTCCGAGCGCCTCGCGAATGGCAAATTCGCGCTGCCGTGTCGCGCCTCGAGCCAACAGCAGGTTCGCCACGTTGGTGCAAGCGATGAGCAGCACCAGCGCCACCATCGCGAAAAGGGTGACTAACTGACCGCCCGTGTCGCGCTGCACCACCATGCGGCCACGCGATCCGGAAGAAAGGATGATTTTCTTGTTCAAGAAAGCCTGCCGCTTCAACTCGGTCCAGCCGCTGATTTTTGGTAGTTGTTCTTCCAGTAGAGGGTGATATGCAGCATTCAAACTGGCAACAAGTTGCAGCTCAGAAACGCCTGCCCTGCGCCGCGCCAGCACCTTTAGCCAGTAGTCGTTCCATCCATCGAGCGTGTTCTGGCCCAGAGTCATTTGTGGGGTCATCATCAGTGGCACGAAAACATCGGGGGATTTTCCGACTTGCGCGCCGGAGAACCCCGCGCGTGCAACCCCCACCACTGTCATTTCGACGTTGTTGATAAGCAGACCCTTGTTAAGGATGCTGGGATCGCCACCAAAGTGCCGTGTCCAGTACGCGTGGCTCAGCACAACTACGGGATGCCCGCCGGGCACGCGGTCGTCGTCGAGGCTGAATACACGGCCGAGCGCAGGCGGAACGCCGAGCGCTTGGAAATAATTCCCAGAGACGAGCTGGCCCAACCCATGCTCCGTTTGCCCGCGGCTGGAAATGTTCGCCGAAAAGGAATATTGGCCCAGCATGTTGCAAACGGTGGCGCTGTTTTCTCGCAATGCCTTGTACATCGGATAAGAGAAGGACTCTGTCTGGTCGCCATCGTCCGATACATGCCCAGTAACTGGCCCTGGAGCGTGAAGCACAACCAATTCATTCGGATTTTGCACCGGGAGCTGCCGCAACAGAATCTGGTTCATCAGGGAGAAGATTGCGGTGTTGGCGCCAATGCCCAGCGTCAGGGTCAGCACCACAATCGCGGTGAATCCCGGGTCCTTGGCCAGCATGCGAAGTCCGTAGCGAAGATCCTGCATGAGTGTTTGCATCAGCGTCTCCTACTCATAGCGCAGTGCCACCAACGGATCGACGCGAGTAGCGCGCCGGGCGGGAATGTAGCAAGCGAGGATAGCGGCGGTCGCCAAAACCACCGACACGCCAACGAAGATGAGCGGATCGTGAGCACTGACTCCGAACAGCAGGCTGGACAGGACCCGCGTAGCTGCGAGAGCGATCAAGATACCCAGCGTTAACCCGGCGATTCCCAGCCGCATTCCTTGCCCCACTACCAGGCTCAGAATGCGACCGCTCTGTGCGCCCATGGCCATACGAATGCCGATTTCGCGCGTTTGCTGGTTCACTGAATAGGAGAGCACGCCGTAGACGCCCACGACCGCGAGGAATAGCGCGAGTCCACCGAACACGGTCAGCAGCGCTGCGCCCATTCGCGGCGCCCATAGCCCCTGATCGATCAATTCTCCGATCGTGTTGATGTTGGTTAGCGCGAGGTTTGTGTCTAGCGATTGAACTTGGCTCCGAACTGTGGCGATAACCGCTTCGGGCCGGCTGTTAGTGCGCACCTGCATGGTGACCGCAGGGGCATAGTCTTGGGTGAGTGGAAGGTAAGCCAACGGCTGAGGCTCTTCTCCAATGGCATTCACCACGGTATTGCGCGCGATACCAACGACCTCGCGCAGGGCGGTCTCTCCGAAGAAATGGAAGCGCTTCCCAACCGCGTTCTCATTCGGCCAGAATTGTTTGGCCATTGCTTCACTAATGATGGCGACTTGCTTGGTGCCGTTGCGATCTGCGTCAGTGAATTCGCGGCCTGATAGCAACGGAACGCGCAGAGTCTGAAAAAAATTCGGCGCGATGTCGTCGAGCTGGGTCAAGGTCCCACGATAGCCGGAAGCTTCATCTTGACCTTCGGGGAACACGGTCCGTGCGAGTCCTCCGCCGAGCGGAAAATTGGAGGCGATGGTGGCCGACTGGACTCCGGGAGACGTCTTGGCGCGATCGATGGCTGCGCGAAAATACTGTTGCGCACGGCCCTCCTCGTAATGCAAGGCTCCTAGGTCGAAAGCGAAGACGAAGAGATTTTTCGACTCGAACCCTGGATCGACGCGTTGCGCGTTTTGCATGCTGCGAATAAATAAACCTGCTCCGACGAGCGCGACGAGCGCGAGTGCAATTTCCGTTACGACCAGAAGGCTACGGAACGGGGTTCTCGACCAGCCCACTGTGCCTCCTCGTCCGCCAACTTTCAGCGCTTCGATCAGGTCTGGTTTCGCGGCCTTGATCGCGGGAGCCACCCCAATGAACACAGCGGTAAATAGCGCCGTTCCCAGCGTGAAGAAAAGCACTCGCGAATCAAATCCTAAGTCGATGTCTCCATCCAGGATGAAGGGCGGCCGGAAAGACCACAACACTGCGCGGCCCCCGTAGGCGATCGCTAAGCCAACAACTCCCGACAGGATCGCCAGCACCAGGCTTTCTGTTAGCAATTGCCGCATGACCCTGCCCTGGCTGGCTCCGAGTGCCGCTCTCAAGCCAATCTCTTTTTCTCGGCGAGCAGCCTGCGCCAGCAGTAAATTTGCCAGATTCACACATGCGATCAGAAGGACCAAACCCACGATTCCCATCATCAATCCACCGGCGAGCACGAACTGACTGCGATTGTTCACTCCGACAGCGGCCTCGGCGAGAGGTGTCAGCGCCACACTCCGGCTGGCGTTGTCTTTCGGAAATGCGCTCTCCAGATGCAACGCGAGCGTCTTCAGCGAAGCCTCGGCTTCGCTCAGACTAACGCCATCTTTTAATCGGCCGATCATGGCAGTGCTCAGGAACCTGCGGTCGTTAAAATTGTCTTTGAAGAAGCCCGCCAGTAGTTGGCGATACATACTGACGGGAATCCAGACTTGTTCGGCGTTGCCGAAGGTAAAGGTACCTTTGAAGCCGTGGGGCGCCACACCTATCACCGTGTAAGGGGTGGCGTTCAGCGTGAGAATTCTGCCAACCACGTGGGGATCAGATCCGAATTTATTGGCCCACAGACTGTAACTTACTACTGCGACATTGTTGCCGCCCGGCTCGGTATCCTCGCCGGCCAGGAAGAAGCGTCCCGAAGCAGGACGCAGTCCGAGGATTTCAAAATAGTTTGCGCTGACCATTTGTCCGAGAATTTGCTTGGGTTCCGCGCCTCCACTCCACGTCAATGGAAGGGGGCCAACAAAGCATCCAACGCTGGCGAAAACCTGGTTATCTCTGGCGTAATCCTGGAAATTCGGATACGACATTTGCAGCTTTGTGGCATTTGCCGCAGTCACTAGGGTCTTACTGTCAACCGTATCCACTTCGACGAGCCGAGTAATATTCTTGACGGGCAAGGGATTGAGTAGAATGGCGTTCACAACAGTGAAGATAGTAGTATTGGCGCCGATTCCCAGGGCCAGGGATAGCACGGCGACCGCTGCGAAGCCGGGATTTTTCCGCAACACTCGCAAGCTGTAACGCACGTCCTGCCAGAATGCGTGCATCAGCCCCTCCTATTCATAACGAAGTGCCACCAACGGATCGACCTTGGTCGCTCTTCGCGCCGGAATCCAGCAAGCCAGGCACGAAACAGCCGCGAGCAACACCACGACTCCCAGCAGTGTCGTCGGATCGGTTGCGCTCACACCGAACAGCAGCGACTGCATGGTTCGAGTCAACGCGAATGACCCGCCGATTCCGATCGCCATGCCCACGAGAGTGGTCCACATTCCCTGGCCGATCACCAGCCGGAGCACATCGCCTGCGACTGCTCCTAGCGCCATCCGGACGCCGATTTCCCGCGTCCGGCGCGTAACCAAATACGCCGTCACGCCATAGATGCCAGCCGCCGCGAGCAGCAGTGCCATTCCGGCGAACGCGGCCAGAAGCAACATCGTGAACCGTTGCGGTGACAGCGATGCCGACATCGACTCGTCCATGGTTCGGATGTTGAGCAAAGGCACTTCTGCATCCACTTCGCGGATCGAAGCTGGAACCATTGAGACGACGTTTAGCGGGTCACCATCCGTCCGCACCGCTAGATTCATCCCAAAGGAGTGCCAGGCTCTGCCGGTCGGAGCGGATACTTGGGCCAAGGGGAAATAGAGAGTCGGAGCGGTGCGGCTTTCGTTCAGTGAATCTATTTTGACGTCAGCCACCACGCCAACAACCACGCGCGGTAGATCGCGGTAGAAATACAACGTCAAGTGCTTGCCGATCGGGCTTTCCTTCGGCCAGAAGAGCTTCGCCATTGATTGACTGATTAGCACCGCTCCGGGGCGGTTCGCGACGTCGGAATAGTCAATGTCGCGTCCGCTTAGCAGAGCGATATGCATCGCGCTCATGTATCCAGGACTGATAAGCCGCACATCTACCTCTGGCTGGTCGGCCATGGGGACAATCGCTCGTCCTTCCACCGACACCGGTTGGTGCGAACCACCGTTCAAAGGGAGGTCATCGATCAAGCCAACAGACTGAACCCCAGGCAACGCCCGAATCCGATCCAGAACACGGTCGAAAAAGCTGACCTGCTGCGCCGGCTCGGAAAATTTGCTCGGGGGAATGGAAACTTCCAAGGTGAGTAGCCGATCCGGATCAAAACCCGGATTTAGGTGACGAAGCGTCGAGAGACTGCGAATCAACAAACCTGCGCCAACTAAAAGCATCAGCGAAAGCGCCACTTCGGATACAACAAGTATGTTGCGCAGTCGAGTTCCGCCTGATCCCGAAGACGTCCGGCCGAGACCCTGCTTTAGCGACTCGCTGACATCGGCTTTCGCCAAGCGCAACGTGGACAATAGCCCAACGGCAATTCCAGACAACAGCGAAACGCCAAACGCAAACGCTAAGACCCAACCATCCAACCCGATTTCCATGGAGCGCGGCAGCCTTTGCGCCAAAAATCTCACAATCAAGACCACGCCGTAATGCGCAAAGATCAAACCGAACGCGCCTCCGGCGAGGGCCAGCAACACGGTTTCCGAAAGTGCCTGCTGCAACAGGCGGTAGCGGCTGGCGCCCATTGCAGCACGGATGGCGATCTCCTTCCGGCGCGACAGTGTCTTCGCCAGCAGCAGATTCGCAACGTTTGCGCAGGCGGTGAGCAGCACCAGCGCGACAGCGCCCAGCAGGATTAGCAACGCAGGCCGCACATCACCAACTAAGTCTTCGCGAAGCGGAATTGCCGTCGCACCCCAGCCTTTGTTGTCGCCTGGATATTCGAACGCCAACTGGTTCGAGATGTTGTCCAGTTCGGACCGACCCTGCTGTAGGGTGACGCCAGACCTCAGGCGAGCAATGACCCCATAGTTGTGATTGTCACGAACGCCGCGTTCCTGGTCGGTCCAGCTTAGCGGTTTCCACATTTGCGGGCTGTTGTCCGGGTCGGCAGAGATGGGAAACGCAAAATTCGGGCCCATCACGCCGATCACCGTGAACCCCTCTTCGTTCAGCTTGATGGTCTTGCCGACCACATCCCGATCGGCTCGGTAGCGAGCACGCCACAGGTTGTAGCTCAAAATGACTTCATGATCGCGGCCGGGCGAATCTTCTTCCTCGAGAAACGTGCGGCCTAGCAACGGCTTGGCCCGCAAGATGGAAAAGAAGCCGCTAGTCGCGGCCACCATCCGCATGGCCTCGGGACGGCCTGTCCCGGTTAGCGTATACCGGCCGAATCCGTAAGCCGACATACCTTCGAAAGCATGGCTGCGACTGCGCCAATCCAGAAAATTGGCCGGCGACACCGCGAAGGTGGCCATGCCCGGAAAGCTTGCCTGCGGAGGTGTGTGCCAGATCTGCACCAGCCGATCTGGTTCTTCAAATGGCAGCGGCCGCAGCAACACTGCGTTCACCACGCTAAAAATGGCGGTGTTCGCGCCAACTCCGAGCGCCAACGTCAGAACCACTATGCCGCTGAACCCGGGATTTTTTGCCAGCATTCGCAGACTGTATCGGAAATCCTGCCAGAGCGTTTGCATCGCATCCTCCCTCATTAGGAACGAATGTGCCCTGTACTGTGTTCACTCACCACCAAAAAAACTCTGCTGTGCATCCGCGGATTTCTTTGCCCGTGACTATCGCAACCGGATGCGGTCGAAGGTGTCCCATTGCGACATGTCGGAAAGAATCACTTTGTCCCCGGCCTGCAAGCCGCCCAGGACTTCGATCGTGTTCACCGACGCGCGCCCCAGTTTCACATTGACGCGAACGGCTTCCCCGCCATCGTCGACCAGCTTGAAGACGCCAATCGTGCTGTCGGACTGACCGTGTACCGGGCGTCCTACATAGAGAATGTCCTTCAGGTTTTCGATTTCCACCGTGCCATCGACGCTCAAATCCGCGCGCGCACCCAGCGGCAAAGAATCGTCGATCGCAACATCCACTGTCACCGTGCCGTTCTGAACGGACGGATCAATGCGCGAAACATGCCCCACAACCACGCCGTTGCGCGTATCAACTGTTGCCTTCAGGCCGATTGCGATATCCTTCGCCTGTGTTTCTGCGATTTTGATTTCCGCTTTCAATTTCTTGGGATCTGCGACTCGGGCCACGTTCGTTCCCGGCGTGACGTGCTGTCCCACTTCCACGGGAACGAGCTGCAACACGCCGTCAATGCCGGCGCGCACATGCAGCGCGTCAAGCTGGCTCCTTTTCAGTTGATACAGCGCCTTCTGCTGTTGAACGTGAGATTCTTGCGCTTGCAGGCGCGCGGCTGCGGAATCCGCCGCCACTTTCGTGCGTTCACTCTCAAGTTGCAGACGAATCGCAAGCTGGTCTTCCTTTACCTTGGATAGTTTCGCGGTAACGTCCGCTCCAATTCCCTCCGCGTGCAGCTTTTCGTCCACTTCATGCTGAATTTTTGCCTGCTCGTAGTCGCTGCGGACAGCCGCCTCCGCCGCTTTCTGGTTCATCAACTCGCTATTCACCTGCACTTTCAGGTTTGCGTAGTCGGCTTCTGCCCCTCTGAGCTGATACTCGGCATCAAGAGCATCGCGCTGCAGCTGAAGATCGCTCAACTCCAGTATGATGGAATCGGGCTTCACGATGGCGCCGGGATGCAGCACAACGCGATCCACGTGGGAGTCGGTCTGCGCGGCAATCCAGCGAATGTCCTCGGGAACCAAGGTCCCCAGACCGTGGACTTCGCGCAGCATCGGACCGCGCTTCACCTCGTCAGTCCACACGGTCGCCCGATCCACCGTGGGAGCGGCGGGACGTAGCCTTGAAAGGCCGAGTGTCACACCGCCCAAAAGAAGAACCGCGGCCGACACCAGCACGGTTCTGCGAATCATTTTGGCTCGGGCGTTTGATGGGCGTGGAATATCCATAAAATTCTACATTTCTTTCTGGCACACTCGGTGCCGCAATCGTATTTCGCTAATGCTGCGTACTATCTATCACTTAAGTCCGATAGGTTTCCGGTCAAATCTCCGCGCTGGCCGATATCGGAATTGGTCGTTCCAATATCGGACACTCGAGATGGAGGTTGACGGTCTTCGCAAGCGAATTCATCCGGTTGGGCGGAGTTCATCAAGACGTTAGGTTCTTTCGCTGACGTGACTCGGCAGTTGGCTTCTTCACGTAGCGAGACGGCCTGCGAACTTGCTCACAATCCTGCGAACCAACTCCACCAAGGCGTTTTCTTAGCTCGCAATGTGCACGAAATAGACGCACCCTCACCGTGACGGCTGGAAGCCTAAGCCGGTCGGCGACTTCCTTGGTCGAAAGCTCCTCGAAATTGCGAAGCATGCAGACTGTACGGAGGCCCGCAGGCAGCGCCGCAACAGCTTCCAGAATGATGCGCGAGCGCTCCCGGCGCGCATAGGACGCTTCGGGATTTTCTCCCCAGCTGTCTGCGTCCGGTTTCTGCAAGTGATGGCATTCCTCCAGTGCGACCATCCGAGCGCTCCGTGTGCGGCGAAGGAAATCGATGGCCGAATTAGAGGTAATCTTAGCGAGCCACGAACGGAACGCGGCGGTTGCGACTTGGTTCGCGCTCGCAAAATGATTCAACTTGGTGAACGCCTTCAACAAGGATTGCTGGCATACGTCCTCGGCATCCTCTGTATTTCGGGTAAAGCTCCGTGCTAGTTTCCGAAGATTCGACACGTGAGGAGAGACGAGTGCGACGAATGCATCGGGGTTACCTCGTCGAGCCGCAGGCAAAAATATCTTCGGGCTCTCAGATCTTCGCTCGGTGTGGTTCGCGCTCATGCCGGTGCCAGCGCACGCTGTAGGCCAACCTGCGACGCTGCCTAACGGCATGTAGACAAAGAGAGAAACCGCGAACACTTCGCAGCCCGCAAACTGATCACTGGCCGATTATGGGACGCGCATTTGCGAGAACGGACAATTGCTTCGCTCTGTAGACCAAGGCCCGCAGCAATGGTCGCCCATCATCAAAAAAAACGCAGCGACGTTTCGCCGCGCCAGGCTGACCGAGCAATCCCCGGATTGCCTGGATCGTCACTCTGGCGGGTCGGGCTCTTCCCGGACCACCAAGCAAAGCATATGCTCTCGGGTCGGTCCAGGACCTGCTCGATTTAGGCGCTATTCCGTTCGCAGCGCCCGCATCGGATCGATCGAAGCCGCGCGCCAAGCGGGAAATGCGCACGCGATCGTAGCGACGAAGCAAAGAACCGATGCCGCCGCTAACAGCGTCACCGGATCGCGCGGACTGCCTCCTGTCCAGGCCGTGACCATGCGACTGAGAATCGCACTGAGACCCAATCCCACTGCAATCCCGGCGCCTAATGTGGCAGCAGTTGAGGCCAGCACCAAGTGAACCACGTTACCGCGCCGGGCGCCCAGAGCCATTCGAATCCCGAGCTCTTGGGTACGCTGCGTAACTACAAAGGAGACCACACTGAACAGACCCGTCGCGGACAGGGCCAGCGCAAGAAGAGCAAACAGTCCGAATACAGTAGCGATGAAACGCTCTTGTCCCCATCCTTGCGTATCGAGCCGCCAAGTAAGCGTGTAGTTCAGGGACTCGGCGACAAGGAACTCGGAACTTAGTTCGCGGAGACGCTGTCTGATGGAATGAATTGTCGTGTCGGGATCGCCGCTGGCGCGGACAAAAAGCGCTTGGTCCGGAGGGAGAACGAAAGTGTAGGGAAGAAAAATCATGGGCTTCACGGCTCGCTGCAAGCCATCGTTCTTCGTGTCACCCACGACTCCAATCACTTGCAGCCAATCATCCGGAGCTTGTGCGAACATAAATGACGGTTGGTCAAACTTAAGCATCGGGCTGCGAACGCTTTGCCCGAGCGGGTTGCGGTCTGCAAGGTACTCTCTTACGAAAGCCTGATTCACAAGCGCCAGATGCGCCGCGTTCATTACTTCAGTTTGGTTAAACACCCTGCCCGTCAAAAGCGGAACCCGCAACGTCGAAAATAATTCCGGGCTCACCAGCGCCAGCACGGCCTCCGAGTCGGTTAGACTCGGTTTGCTTTGAATTTCAACTCTGCCTCGAAAACCACTGGACGGCGGGAACCAGGATGTGGACACTCCCGCCGAGGACACCCCCGGCGTTTGTTCCAGCGCTAGTCGTACAGCCTCATCCGAGTTCAGGCGTTCTTGCCATGACGGTTTTGCTCCTTTGGGCAGCGTCACGTCCAAAGAGAGAACGTGCTCCGGGTCGAATCCCAGCGGGGTGTGCGTAAGAGCAAGAAACGACCTCATGGCTGCACCGGCGCCCGACATCAGAAGCAGTGTGAGCGCCACTTGGCCGGCAATGAGGAGCCGGTGCAGATTGCGCCCGCGAGTGCTCCCGGTTATTTTCGAACTGCTGGATTGAATCAACGGCCCGAGTTGCGGTTGCGAGAGTTGCCAGGCCGGCCAACATCCGAAGAGAATTCCGGTAAGCACCGCGACAACGGCGCTAAACAGCAGCACCATACCATTCACATGGATTGCGGCTTCGTGTGGAAAAGAGTAATAAGGCAACATGCTGGAGATGGCCTTCGTTCCCCGGTAGGCGACCAAGACGCCGATTGCCGCGCCCGTGACTGACAACAAGATCGATTCGGTCAACAGCTGGCGGATGAGGCGCCCGCGTCCCGCCCCTGCTGAAGCGCGTACCGCGAGCTCATGTTGGCGTGCGATGCCTCGTGCAAGCAGCAGGATAGAAACATTTCCGCAACCGATCAGCAACAAGATCACCACGGCACCGAACAAAAGCACCAACGTGCCTGCGAAGCGGCCGAGCACTTCTTCGTTGAGGGTGACAATCGCCGCCCGGCGGTCCTGCGGATAATTCTTGGGGTCCTGCCTGGCAAAGTCATCTACAAGGCTCTGAAGCTCGGCCGTCGCGGCTGGAAATTTGGTGCCGGGCTTCAGCTTGACAAAGGAGAGCCAATACTCGTGCGAATCAGCGGTGGGATATGCGGGGAGATATACGTCCGAGTCGCCCCAAGTGAAGCGCTGGGGAACCACACCGATGATCGTGTACAGAGCGTGATCCAGTTCAATGCTCTTGCCTGCGATGTCGCGGGTGCCGGCGTATTGCCGCTGCCAAAACTGATAGCTCAGTACGGCAACCGGGGCGGGACTCCCCGCAGTCGCGTCGGCGGAGGTGAACTCGCGCCCCAGCAGCGGCGGCACACCCATGTACGAGAACAAGTTTGGGGTATAGAGTCCGACCTGAACCGTGATCGGAAATTCGGCGCCGGTCAGGCTCTGCTGCAGATTCCTCATCAGAAACACATCGTCAATGGAAGAGGTCTTTCGAAGGTCCTGATATTGCGTGCCGTTGACAAGCAAAAGCGGACCGCGCCCAGATTTGTCCCGCAGCTCGACATGCACCATGCGATCCGCGTCTTTGTAAGGGTAGGGATCAAGGAGAATGCCGTAGACAACGCTAAAAATGACGGTGGTCGCACCAATTCCGAGAGTTAGCGAGAGGACGGCGGTGGCAACAAATCCAGGTGCCTTGCGAAAAAGACGCATCGAGTAGCGAATGTCCTGCAAGAGGGTTCTCACAACAGATCTCCAAACAACGCACGTATCGGGTTAGACGGCAGTCGTAGCCTGTTGGTCGCTCGCACAGAAACGAATACGCGCCGGCGGACGGAAGGTTCCGTCTAAACTGAATATTTGCGATTTGCCTCCAGCAGTAGGAAGAAGAACGGTCGGGCGGCGAGCACGCTTGGGACATGCTGGTACCGAACTTCTCAATCACACACAAGCCAGTTGCGCCCTAGAAGCCAGGCGGCAGTCCGCAACGAGGATTCGAGCCAAGATAAACCCTCTGGCGAGGGAGATCCGGGATTCAGCGCAACAGGAGCCTGGTGACCTGCAGGAGCGAACCGTGCGTGGCGTTCCAGAAGATGCCGAGAAGTGCGGCAACATTCCAGCCCCACAAGAACAAGCGCATCTGCGCAGTCGTGTACGGGCGGCGCCTCCAGAAAATCGCCGCGTCAAGAACAAACCACAGCACGCCAGCGAGTAGAAAGCCCGAAATCACGCGGTCGCGAAAAAACCGGTAGACCAGCGCGGTTTCGCTCGCAAGAAAAACGGCGATAAGCAGCTTTGTCGGGATTCTCCCGAGCACAATCGCTAGCGTTTTACGGCCGCTTTTCTGGTCGGGCTCGATGTCCATGACTTCGCCGAAGAGATGCGAGTGCATGGCGAACAGGGCGCCGAACAGGAAAGCTTGCCACGGAAGTTGCGGTATTTTGTTCAGCCAGCTGCTCAGAACGAAGACCAGCAGATAGCTGGCTTGGATGAGAACGTCGAAGGGCGGACGGCCCTTCCAGGCAAACGGCCGCGCGTTGTACACGAACACCGCCAGGAGAAGCGCGGCCAGCCACGTAAGAAGCTTCGGCCCGGTCCACACTAGGAACAAAAACAAAAACGGAGCCTGGATCGCCGCGATCTGCCAGCGCAGCGCTTTGAGCTGAGAAGTTTCTCCACGTGATCCGAACATGTACGTGCCCTTACGCGGATTGTAGCGGTCGCCGTCGGCGTCCGCGATGTCGTTGACGCCGTAGAGCAGAAGACCAAGCGGAAACAGAATGTACACGAGGCCGGCCCAAAAGCCTGCCGAGCGCCAGTGAAATTCCCTGCCAAGGGGCATGAGATAGAAAAGTGCAGTGGTAGCGCACAAACCGGGACGGGAAACCTGCAGGAGAAAAAAAGGGCCGGAAATCTGCGTGTGTTGTGCGGCGGCTACCTGAGGTGGTTCGATGGCGATATTCATCAGTGGGCGGTCGAATGCGGAATCCAGCTCGTCATCAGAATCGCATAGGAACGGAATCGCGTGGAAATTGTTCCTGTGTTTGAAGCGTACAGAGAAACAGGAGAGTTCGTTCTAACCGACCGAGGCTCCTAAGTACGACCGACTCGACGCTCGAAAGTGGCGACAGTTTTCCGGCCCGTGAACCGCCTTTGCATCATGGCTCATGTTGATTTTTCGGAGTTTCCGCCAAGCATGTCGGCAAGGGAATTCAGAGACGAACAAATTGTTGCTATTGGGGGGGCGGTTTGCAGCGGTGATTGAAAGAGACGAAAGTTCGATTGCGGCGGCATGATTTGACGGGGCGAATTCCGATCGGCGGCCTCCTGGTTGCAAGCAGACGTTTGGGACTTTTGATAACGCAAATTCTGGCATCAATTAATTTGGAACAGTGGTTGGTGCCCAAAACGGAGGAGGCTTTTCGCAGAACCCGGCTGCAACCATCCATTCATAAGTTATCGGATATCACATGTAAACCTTCAACCTCCTGGTCCCGAACCAGCGAGTCGAAAATTCTGAAACCTTGCAGGTGTCGCACTTACGCCACGAGTACGCTCCAAAACCTGTCCTTAATTGGTGCACATGGCACACAGGCCCGGGTCAGATCGGGAGTGAGGCAGCTTCACGAGGAAAACGGCGAGCTCCAAGAAAAGAACTGGTGGCAGAGCTCAGCCTGGGCAAGGCTATGCTAGAGGATGTGCTATCAATAAAATTCCACGGGAAGTTGCGGGACGAGTGCTTGAACGCGAGCTGGTTCGTAAATTTGTATCGAGGCGCGGAAGAAGATTGCGGCGTGGAGAGAGGAATACTACGAAAAACGGCCGCGCAGAGTTCGGGATATTGGGCGCCGCGATAGTTTGCGCTACGACCGAAAGAAGCACATGATGCGCGACGCTAGGGGGAAGTATTGTCGGATCAACTATAGAAGGTGTTGCCCACTGTCCGGTTGCGTTGACTTGCCCGAACATCGCCACTACTATCACTCACAAAATCATCTCGTCACTGACAAACTCGAAACATCTTTGCAAGGAAGGCGGTCTTACGATGCAAACCAAAAACATAATCCTGCTCGGACTGACACTTTTCTCTTTCGCCGCAGCGATGAAGTCCGGTTCCTTTGCCGATATTGATAAAAAGCCGGCAGAAGTGACCGGCGCGCGCGTTAGCGCCGACGCATCGGTCGGCACCAACTGGATGATCAACGGCCGCACTCACGATTCCACGCATTTCAGCCCGCTGAAGCAAATCGATGACAAGAACGTCAATCAACTGGGTCTCGCTTGGTACCTGGACATCGCGGGACAGATGGGCGTGGTTTCCGAGCCGATCGTGGTCGACGGCATTGCCTACGTGAGCGCACCGCTTTCCAAGGTCTATGCGGTAGACGCAGCCACGGGAAAACTGCTCTGGAAATTCGATCCGCATGTCCGACTGAATCTTGCGCTGAATGGTTCGTACTCCGCGCGAACCAACGGCGGTGTGGCGGCGTGGGAAGGCAAGGTGTACGTCGGAACGGGCGATTGCCGGCTGGTGGCGATCGACGCAACGAGCGCCAAGCAAATCTGGGAATCAACTGTGTGCGACCCCCTACAGACCGGCATCACCGGCGCGCCGCATGTCGCGCGGGGAAAAATCGTGATGGGCTTCAACGGCTCGGATGACGCGGTGCGCGGCGCGATCGCCGCCTACGATGCGGATACAGGAAAGGAAGTGTGGCGCTTTTGGACCGTACCTGGCGATCCATCCAAGCCATTCGAATCGAACGCGCTGGAAATGGCTGCCAAGAGCTGGACCGGCGAAGGCGGCTGGCGCACCGGCGGCGGCGACGTATGGAGCGCAATCACCTATGACGAAGCGGACAATCTGGTGATTTTCGGGACCGCTGGCGCCGGCGCTGACTACGGTGAACTCGCAGCGGTGAAAGCCGGCGGCGAAAAACTTTTCTCGCAATGCATTGTTGCGGTGAACGCCGATACCGGCGAGTACGTCTGGCACTATCAAACCGGCACCGAGGGAGTGCACTCCGAGAACAATCACATCGTGATGGCTGATCTCGCCTGGAAAGGCGAAAAGCGCCGCGTGGCCATGACCGCTCCGAAGAATGGCTTTTTCTACGTCCTAGACGCGAACACCGGAAAACTGCTCGCGGCTGATCCTCTGGTCAAGACCACCTGGGCAACTTCTTACAATCTGCAAACCGGCAAGCCGGTGCTCGTCCCCGTATCTCAAGGTGGTGGGAAACAGTGGACCGTGCACAACTGGTGGCCGATGAGCTACAACCCGCAAACCGGACTAATGTATATCCCTGCGACCGATCGTCACGCCGGCACTAAAGCCCCGGTGGAAGCGGGCGAAAGCGGCGAAGGACTTTTCGGTCGACTGATTGCATGGGATCCAATCGCGCAGACGGAGCGTTGGTCTGTGCACGAAGAAATTTCTGTGAATGGCGGTGTGTTATCCACCGCGGGGAATCTGGTCTTTCAAGGACAGGGTACCGGCGAGTTTGCCGCCTACTCCGCAGACTCCGGCAAGAAATTGTGGTCGGTCAAAACGCTTTCGGCCATTGAATCGATCCCTGTCACATACACCGTGAACGCCGAGCAATACGTCTTGACTCCAGTAGGCTGGGGATCGGGTTCACGACTATTCGCTCCAGGACGCACCATGGCCACGCCAGAATCGAAACGTGGTCCGGTGCGTCTCTATGCTTTCAAACTTGGTGGAAAGGTTCCGTTTCCTTACCCGCATATTGCCGTTCCGCCGGTTCCCAAGCCGCCGCAACAAAAACCCAGCAAAGACGTGATCGAGAAAGGCGCCAAGCTATACGTCAGCTTCTACTGCGAAGGATGCCATTCGCCGGAAATCGATGGCAGCGCTGCCTGGGTGGAAGACGGCGCTATTCCAGATTTGCGTTACGCCCCATCACAGGTGCACAAGGATTGGTACACCATCGTGATGGGCGGCTCGCATTGGGACAAAGGAATGCCCGGCTTGGCCGATCCTCCCAAGTTTGCCTTTCCAACTTTACGCATGACGGTTGCGGATGCCGACGCCATCCACGCCTATGTGATTGACCAGGCATGGAAGGCGTACCGCCGAGAACAACAGCAAGTGCCGCACTCCAAGCGCGAGAGTTACTGAGCGGCTTGCGGCAGTTCTCAGCGCAATTTTACTGGAAGTTGGCTCCTGGGATCGATTCCCATTGAGGGCGGGAATCCGACGAAGGTTGGCAAACCGGAAGAAGAAAAGAAGCCAACTGAATACTGTACTGCGGCTAATTGGCACAATTTCCGGAGCGATTCGAGTGGGAAGCTGTGGTTCGATGGGGATGGCGGGACCAAACTGCTGGCCCAATATGCCGGCGGTCCGAACGAGTGCTCGTGACTGCGGGCGGACAATTCTCGCTTTTTCGCGCAGATGGGACACGGGTCTCGACAGCAAGTTTCACGCGCGAGGGGGTGAAATTTGCAGATCTGTCAGCGGATCATCGCCGGTTTGCGGTTGCAGTTATTTGTGGGGAGTTGGCGATCCGAGTTATCTAGAAGAAGAGAGAATAATCGTATACGACGCCGCGACCGACAAGGTTATTGTCTCAGTGCCATCCCAGCCGCTGCCAATAATGCAGTGCCGCATGGCTGACCTCCGCGGGTACCGCCGTATAGCTCGTGTAGATCTCCTGCCTCTACGCGATCGCAACGCGAAGTGGAAGTAGTGACTCCAGGGAACCAGCGAAGAGTCCCCTATTCCTTCGCGGATTCCCTGGTCGTGCTGCGCGCGCACACGATTCGCACTTGAAACAACCTTACCTACGACACACCTGAACCGTCGTTGCTCTAGAGCAAAGAGGGAATCGCGACCGGTTTCCCCGCCAGCAGGGGCACCACGCACCCCCCATACCAGGGCCAGTGCCGTTCACCATAAGACTTCGCCAATCCTCGCGCCGCGTTCACCAAGGAGGTTCGTGCTCTCACCAGTTCGACCTGTGCTCGAATCACCGTCAGATGAATTTGTGCTTTCGCACTGCAATGCCGCACCGGCCCCAACAGCTCGGGATCGATTCTTGCTAGCCGTGCCAGTGTCCGCGCATCGTGTCGATCATCATTTCGATTGCTCTTGCTGATCAATTGCACCTTTTGCGCGTGCGCCACGAGCACCTCGTGTCCCAGCTCCCTTAACAGCCGGTTTACCCAAGGGGAATGTGTTCCGGTCTCCAGAGCCATGAGACTTTGCGATATCTTCTCGAACGTCTGCTTCATCGCTTCCGGTGTCGTCGGTAGTTTCTGTTCCAGAATGACTTTGCCGCTTCATCCAAAACACAGTAGAACGACCAGTGATCGCCGAGGTCCAGACCAAGCGTGAGCTTGTGTCCTTTGAAAATCATGTTTCCATTTACCCGAACAGTGCTAGTCTTTTTCATAGCCGGTCTCCTTTTCTATTGCGCCTCGAGCGCGTCGATCATTGGGAGCGTATCGCATCCCGCAGGAGACCGGCCTTCTCCCGATAAGCCCTAACTGCGTCTTCGACGCATCGCTAGTGCCAGAAACTTGTTTAGAGCGCTCCTCTTTTGAAAATCTGATGTAGGATTCGATTCAGCAAGCTAAGGCCGATATACGCTTCGTGCCCGACGGTAAGCATGGCTCCGGTACTGGCGATCACTAGTTAATCAGGCCTACACCAGCCGTGGCAATGAGCGGGGCGGCCACGCCAACGTTTCTTTTCGAGCTTTTGATACGGACACGAAAAAATGGGTGTTGTTGGCGGCGTTGAGCGGGTGTATCATCCGCGCCAGTTTCCCTCGCTCTCGGTACCCGGAACAACTTCTTTTGCAAGGTATTCAGAAAGGAGAAAGACCGTGAATTTCCGAGCTCTTTCAGGCTGGAAAGCTACCAGCTTACCCAGCGTCCCTGATTCAACTCATCATGGCATTCCTGTGCGCCGGCTCCCGGTCCCTGTCTCTCGGCGTCAGTTCACACGTACAGCCGCGGGTAGCGCGTTTGCTGCCGCTGTTGGCTCCAGGTTATGGACCCCGAGCCTGGTGGAAGCGGCGTCATTTGCTCCGGTTCCGATTCCGGGTGGCTCGCCGGCGCTCGGCGGAGCTTACCACGTGTTTGGGCCGGCGGCGTTCGATCCCATCGATGCAGAACCCGTCACAATCACAAACCTTAATGCCGCTGTCGGACTGGCCTACGTCAGCGGCATGGTGACGCAGACTAACACCAAAACTGGCGACGTGGTACGTTTGCCGTTCGTCGATTCGGACATGAGATTCATGCAAGGCGTGTTCCGTGGCACGGACGGGAAAGTTCACCAAGGCGCTTTTGCCTTTGTTTGAGTCGATGTCTATTTGCCCGGTCCGGGCAATCAGATTCATGACCTCAATCCGAGTGCATTTCCTCCCGTGGGACTGTTCTGGACCACCGAAATACCAATTGCTGGGGTCGACGTGCAACTTGGAAAAGGAAGCGCATCGCTCCAAGCGTCCGATGTAGCGATCCTCGATTATGGACAGATCTCGAATGCATTGTTCGGCGGCGGTCCGCCGCCCCAGCCGGGAACGGTATCGTTCAAGGTGGTCTGGAGTGGAGTGGACGAGAGGCTGAATATCAAGAACACCGACCCAGTGTACGGCGGCTTCGCGGGCGAATTCGTCCGCAACAGCGCGCAGATGGAGTGGAGCGCCGCAGTGGGCGATTACACCTTTGTTTCGGATCCCATTGTGACTTCCTCGAGTTCATTTGCCGAAATCGGCCACGAACGGAACGGATCATTCCTCCGATAGACAAGCGTCCTTCAGCCGTCAGTCAAGGATTTGACGCCGCGCTGTGGACCGGAGCGCGTCTGCGCTACCGCCCTCTAACCTTGGACAAGGAGTAGCGTTAACCAGATGGGATGAGTTCTGCATGTCGCCTCTGGCGACACAACGATCCATGAAAACGGGATCGGGTTTAACTATGCTCTGCCAAGACGTGTGGTCCAGAGGTCTTCGGCCTTACTGGTGCTTTAGAGCCCGCGGATGAGTTTGACCCGGGACGCGCTTTGGCACAACGGACTGTAGCCTCCTCGTAAGAGGAGAGCACGAGAGGGAGAATCACTCATCGGCGCGTCCTGGATCCCACGTCAGAGGTTTGATCATGGACGTGCTGCATCGGAGATGTTGCGGTCTAGATGTACATAAGAGCTCGATTTCTGCTTGCATTTTGGTACAGGAAGCGGGGCGAGTACAGAAGCATCAACGTCGCTTTGGTGCGATGACCCAAGACCTGCAGGAGCTTGCAAATTGGCTCAGGCAGTTCGAGGTGACGCAGGTAGCGATGGAGTCCAGTGGCGTTTATTGGAAACCGGTCTGGAACATTTTAGAGGGACAATTCACAGTCGTTCTGGCGAATGCCCAGCACATCAAGAATGTGCCAGGTCGCAAGACCGACCAGAAAGATGCCGAATGGATTGCGCAGTTACTGCAACATGGCCTCCTGCGGCCCAGCTACGTACCCTGTGAAATCATCCGCGATTTGCGAGACCTCACAAGAATGCGGACAATTCTGTCGCAAGAGGCTTCGCGTATCAGCAGCCGAGTTCAGAAGGTGCTTGAGGACGCAAATGTGAAACTGGCGAGCGTGGCGACGAACACACTCGGGAAGAGTGGACGGGCCATGCTGGAAGAAATCATCGCTGGTCAAGATGATCCGGAGTACCTCGCCTCGCTGGCCTTAGGACATCTCCGTGCCAAAACCCCACAATTGAGACTTGCCCTGAAAGGAAAGATCCGTGCACATCACCGCTTTCTGCTCCGGCGTTTACTAGATCAATTGCGTTTTGTCGAACACGAGATCGTATTGCTGGAGGAACGTTTGGAGGACTTTGCTCTCACTTTGGGCCCGACCTGGCTGCAAGCAAAAACAAAGTCGCAACCATGGAAACGTTAGGCACACGGACCCTCTAGGGTAACGGTTTACCACCCTTTCAATAAGTCGACGGATCTTCTTCCCCTCACAAGCTGGAGAGACATATCTCACTTTTCAGCGCTCCCAGAACAATTGACTCTATTGACGATGACCCTCATCGGATTCAGTGAATGGGTCTGTAACAACTTGCAGTTTCTGGGAATCGCGGACTGAGCCACAGTCTGTGTTCGGAATAAGAGTGCGGAAGAATGGACGAAAATGAAAACGAATCTCCTATTGGCAGCAATTGTTTGGACCGTCGTGATGGCACCGACGGCGTGGGGCCAAAGGGGCATCGAAATTACACCTTTCGTCGGCGGACAGCTCAACGGTGGACTGGATCTCTCGACTACCCTATTCAGGAACATCGACGTGCGAAATGGGATGAACTACGGGCTTAGCGCGGGCTACTTGCTCGGCAACCTCGGCAGCGTCGAATTCACATGGAGCCACAATCACGCCGACACTCTGGTTCAACCCACAAGCGGAGGCGCTGGCGTGAAGGTGTTCGGCCTCGACACCAACGAGTATTTGGGATACTACGTATTGCACTTCAATGACCGCGAGAAGCGAATGCGGCCATTCGTCCTCTTTGGCGCAGGCGTCACCAATCTTGGCCCGGACCGGAGTGGCGTGGGCAGCATTACCCGCTTCACGTGGGCATTCGGAGGCGGCGTAAAATATAGCTTGAGCAAACATCTCGCTATGCGTCTTCAGGGTAAGTGGTCGCCCGTCTACATCAATACAATTACCAGCGGCGTTTGGTGTGATCCGTTCTGGGGCGGTTGCTGGACCAAGGGTGACACTCTTTTTCTGCATCAACTCGATGGCACTGCCGGGCTAACGTTCCGGTTCTAGAGACGACTAGAACTGCTAATGAAGATTTTGACTGGAACGAGTGGACATCGAAGCCTATCGCAAAGGGGTACGTGCTCTGCAATCCTCCGGTTCTGTCGTCGTTGGACAGAAGCAGCAGAAAAGCAGTGAAGCCTGTGCGGGGATGCCAGAAACGCCGAATGTTGCGAAAGGTCACCGGCCAATCACGCACGCTCCGGATCAAGCAGTTACACGGCCTCGATTTCTCCACTGCAGATTCAACCTCGCCGCACCGAGCCGTTGTGATCGTACCCCTAAGTGATTTTCATGAGGTTTCGCGGGCCGCAGGCCCTAAAGGACAGGCTCGAAATTTCTCTATGGAAAACTGGGAAAGGCAGGAAGACGGAAAAAGGAGCAAAGGAAAAAGGAAAGATAGAGAGATGGTATCTAAACAGCCGAGCTCGACCGCCGAGATCAGGTGACTGCGACTAACTAAGTCCTGGCCCAACTTCCCTTCTAAAGAGGGAAATAGAGGTCGATTATCAGGTAGCAGCGCCTACTGAATCGAGTACACCCAACTTGCACCGAGCGACAATCGCGCTACAAAGAGTGCGGATGGAAGGGTGGCGACGGGGCGGATTGGCTCAATGGGAACAATTTGGAAAAAGAAGAAAACAAAAAAGAAGAAAGACAAAATGAAAGAACGCCCTGACACTCACCGGCCTTCTCATGGAAGGAGTTAGCGCGAAACGGATGATGGGCTGCTAGTTTTGACAGTTCCAACGCCACTGGTTCCCCGCGCACCATGAGCGACCGTCTATCTCTTGGGAGTCTACATGAAAAAGTCCCTAACTCTCCTCGCCGCTCTATTTCTATGTGTAACGGTCGCCGCCGCTGGCCCCAAACCGCAGTCGGGCAACATTCTTTCGCACACCTCTGTCGCATGTGGTACAAAGAAATCCAAGAAACAGGACATCGATCTGCTATGCCAGCAGTATGTCGTCCGCTCCGGCACCACCGACTACACCGTTCGTCAGCCGAAACCCTCCGAACAGGCCATTATTCCGCTAAACACAAAAATCGAGTTCAAGCTCGACAACAATAAAATGAAGTTCAAGGTCGACGGTAAATCGTTCGAATTCATTGTCATCTCCCAGGCCGCTGCATCTTCTCCCGCCGCCGCACCGGCCTCTTCCGCTCCTCATCAGCAGTAGCTCGCGCGAGCCATCTCAGAAAGCGAGGAGAAAGTGTCGTGGCAGCGCAAAACTTCCGCCTTGGATCGCAGCTCCAAAAACAGTTCAGCGAAAGGCAACTAGTGGACGATATCGAATACCGGCAAGAACAGGTCAAGAAGGTCGGGCTGGGTTTCGAACTTCCGCCGTGCTTGTTTGGGCTCCGTGGGCTACAACATTGTGGAAAACGTAGAAGCTGCGTAAATGTATAACCCGATGAAAATAAAGGGTCCCTGCTGGATGATTGCCTTCATTTTCTGAGGCCCCTCTCAATTGCTGCAAGTCAGGGCAAGTCGCATGCGGTGCTGATGAACATTGCTGGAGATACCAGGTCGCATGTTCTGAGGGCAAGCATCGTTGTTTTTATCAGACAAACGCGTAACCTCTGGCTGTCGTGGCCGATGATCCAGGCTAGCGAATCAGATTCCACGGATACACCCCGACGTTAATTTTCATGATGAAGTAGCTGAAACCGCCGGGATCCGGTTTGGGCTGGTGCGGAGTGTCGGGCGGAATGAGCAGCCAATCGCCGGGTTTCACTTTGTAGGTATGCCCGCCTACCACCGGTTGGCCGCGGTACTCGCCTGGGATGACGCCGTCTTTATCCTGAAGATTCTGGCGATTGGCAATTTTCCCGCCGAGAATCATTTCGCCCGTACCTCCAGTAAAAATATAGAAATCGTAGGCGCCGGCATGCTGCTCGGCGTCATCGAGGACGCTGTTGACCTTGGTCAAGCTTAGGACGGGCTTGTCGCGAAACATGCGATAGAGCATGAACATGCTGAAATTGCGGGTTTGCACGTGAACCGGACCGCCGCCAAAGGATTGTGAACTTCCACTACCGGCTTCTTTCACCAGTTTCGCGGCCTTCTCCGCCATCTCCGTGTGCGCTCTGCGAATGTCGTCGATATTCCAGTAGCTGATTGGCGGGGCGTCCGGCGCAAGCGCCGGCTCTCTGGGAGAATTGAAGCCGAAGGGCATGACTTCGGTTTTGTTCTCTTGAGCATTCGCGCTGGGAATCATCGAGAAATCATCGAAGTGACCGCTAAGAATCGGCTGCGGTACAGGCTTGAAAGCGTAGCCGGCCACATATCCAAACAGCGCAGCAGCGAGCAAGAGTGCGGGAAACGATCGTTTCATAAAACATTCCTCCATTGATGAGAACTGACAAAACCGAGTTGTGTCGCACTGGATGAAAAATAAAATACTGATTCCGCTATTTCTTGGGAGCGGGCTTTGTTGATTCAAAACGAATTTCCTTAAGCATTTCCGACTGCCGGAAGAGTTCGGTTCTTCCGGCCGGAAACTTGTTGACGCTCAACATAAACGCCAGAATGTCTGCATCTTGCTGGCGAGTGAGCCGGCCCGGCGCGCTTTGCGGCATGGTCTTGCGAATTCTGTCGAATAGATCACCCATCGTGAGGCCATTCCAATTTGCGAGAAATGCGCCGCCAGCCAGCGGAGGGGCGGATTCCCCGCCGGTGAGCACGTCCCCATGGCAGGCCGCACATTCCTTGTGGTAGATCGGCTCGCCGCGTTTGGCTTGCTCCTCGGTGTACACGCCGTCCCAAACGGACTTTGATTCTTCGGTTGTCTGCACGTGAAGCAGACTTACCGGTGATGTAACCGCCGCTAGAACGAAGATGGCGATGAAATTCTTCGACGTCACGTGGTCACCGCGCACACTTGAAGCAACAGTCAGCTTCATTCTCATTCCCCAGTTAACGGCAACGTGTAAGCGATGTACTCGCCGGAATACGGTCCACCGCTGACAGCAACGACGATGTATTGTTTGCCGTTCACCATGTAGGTCATCGGCGAGCCGGTCTGTGGCGCCGGCATGTAGACCGCACCGACCTCTTTTCCGGTCATCTTGTCGTAGGCGCGCAGCATTGCACCTCGCGGATGTTCCGCCGTGGTAGTCACATGCCCTTCGCCGGCAATGACTAAGGTTCTTGTGACCAGCGTGCCAATATTGTAGGTTTCCTGGCCAGTGCGAGGGATGTTTAAGCCTTTAAGAGCTTCGGAATTGCGGACGACATCCGGCGTCTCGCCGTGCGCGATCTGCCAGATGAACTCACCTTTATCGAGATTGATCGCGGTGATCGTGCCGTACGGCGGCTTGACCAACGGCAATCCATCAATGTTCAAGGAAATATAGCCGCTTCCCTGGCCTTTTTTTGGGGGCTTCGGAGAATCAGCGCCGGCGTTTTCGCCTGGCCCCTTCAGGATTTGCACTTCTTTTCCGGCGGTGCCGGCGATGTAGTTCAGATCGGAAATTTCTTTCGGGGCCGGCACCAGCCCGATCGGCTCAATGCAGGAGTTACAGGCGTAAACATAAACGTTGTGAGTTTCCGGATCGTAGGACCCGCCCGGCCAGTTAGTGCCTCCGGAAGCGGTTCCCATGGTGAGAGTGCCGAGCGTGCCGTCCAAGGTGCTGACGGTTGGCGGAGTGTAGACCGGCCCGAGGTGATACTTTGATGCAATTTCTTTTGCGCGTTCGCGCAGCGCCGGCGTGAAATCGATCAAATCGTCAATGGATACTCCATTTCGACTGTAGGCTGCAGGTTTCGTCGGAATCGGCTGCGTGGGCGAATACCACTCGCCCGGCACGAGGCCCGCTTCGACCGGCCGCTCGGGAATAGGCCAAATGGGGTTGCCGGTGACGCGATCGAACACGTAGAGAAATCCTTGCTTCGACGGTTGGGCCACAGCCTTCACCGGTTTTCCGTCGACGGTAATATCGGCAAGAATCGGGGCGGAAGAAATGTCCATGTCCCAGAGCGGGTGATGCACCAGCTGAAAGTGCCACTTGCGCTCTCCGGTCTTCAAATCAACACAGACCAGCGTTTCACCGAATAAATTGTTTCCCGGCCGATGCCCGCCATAAAAGTCGCTGGTCGGCGATTCAACCGGCAAGTAAACCAACCCCAGTTGCTCATCCACGGTGATTTGTGTCCAAACGCCGGTGTTTCCCGTGTACTCCGCCGAGCCTTCTTCCCAAGTGTTGTAGCCAAACTCGTCCTTCTTGGGGATCGTGTGGAAAATCCAAAGGCGCTTTCCAGTTCGAACGTCGAAGCCGCGCACGTAGCCTTTATTGTTGCGCATGCTCTTCGGCGTCATGCCTTCGCGAAACGCTGCGCCGATAATCACCGTGTCTTTGCCCACCACCGGCGCCGACTGGATGCCAATTTCTCCGGTGATCAAATCCGGGAAAATGTCCTGATCGTCATTCAACTTCAAATCCACTTCGCCGCCATTTCCAAAGGACGGAACTCGAACGCCGGTCTTCGCGTCCAAACAAATCAGCCGAAATCCCGGCGTAACATAGAGAATCCGCTCTTCCTTGCCGTCCGACCAGTAGGCGAGGCCGCGGCCAGAAAGTTGCCGGGGAGCAGCGGCGCCGCGTTTTCCTTCACGCTCACCGTGGATCCAAAGCAATTCGCCGGTGGCAGGGTCCAGCGCAATCACCGCCCGGCGCGATCCGGCGGTCGCGTACAAAACGCCGTTCACCATCAGCGGCGTGCCCTCGAGCTTATACTCCGGCCGGTCACCAAAGCTGTCGGTCTTGATGCGCCAGGCGATTTCCAGATCGCTGAAGTTGCTGGCGTCGATCTGGTCCAGCGGCCGATAGCGCGTTCCTGCTAAATCAGCGGCGTAGGACGGCCACTCGGTGTCCTTGGGGCGGTACTGAGCCAAAACAGTAGCAGGAAGCAAGACGAGCGAGCCGACCGTACCGAGCAGGAATTTCCACACCCTTTCCGAATTACGCATCACTGATTCTCCGTTGTAACTCAATTCATTTGCTTAATCTGCTCCAGCGCCTGTTTGATTTTTGCTTTTTGCTCCTCGGTGACATCGGAATTCGGCGGTCGCTGATAAAACTGCCGTGTCCCCATTTGCAGGCTCAGCGCGTATTTCATTGGACCGTATTCGTCGACCCCGCCAGCCCGCAGCAGTTTCAGAGCGGTCTCCAGTTTTGCCACGGACTCGCTGAGGTCTTTGCCAGCACGCTTTGCAGCGAACACCGCAGCAATTTGTTTCGTGAAATTATTGCCTTCGGCCAGAATGGCCCCCATGTCGTGGTCCAGCGCGTACTTTAGATTTTCCGTCGTGCCGGTGCGCATGTTGAGCTGAGGAAACTCCGTGACGAAATCGTGATATACCTTTGCATCACTTACGGAGTCCTTGATCCCGGCGAGGTTCGGATATTTTTCCATGGCACGCAACAGCTCGTGGCTGATGGGAACGCCGGTTGCAAACGGAATGTGGTACAGATTGATGGGGATTTTCACCTGCTCGAAAAGCATGGAAAAGTAACGCGTCAGTCCATCCAGGCCTGGATGCTTGTAATAAAACGGCGGCACGACCAGCAGGCCGTCCGCGCCGTTGGCTTCCGCGTGCTGAGAGAGTTCCAGCGTTTCGGGGAAATTTGCAGTTCCCGGCGATACGATGATGTTTAAGCCATTTCTATGCCTGAAGGCGGTCTCCGCAATTTTCTTCCGCTCGGTCACCGAAAACGACGGAAACTCGCCGGTCGTTCCGAGAACCACGACTCCGTCAGCACCATTGCTTTTCAAATATGCGAGCAAGTCCTTATACAACTCTTCATCGAATTTCAGGTTCTTGTCGCAAGGTGTAGACGCGGCGACCCAGAACAGAACTTTTTCTCCGGAGGCGGGTAACGTCGCAGGCTGTTCCGCTGCCAACTCCTCGGGAAGTTTCGCGCCGATGGCTATTTCCAGCGCGGCCGTCGCTCCCACCACACCCAGAAAAGTTCTTCGCGTAGTTCGCATAATGATTGCCTCCCGCTAGTAATCCCGCGAAAGTCTATGCCAGCGGCGCGAAAGAGACAATCTCTACGGGGAATGGCGAACGGTGAGGAGACCACTCTGCTGGCTGTGGCGACCTTTTCCAGGGTTCTCTCCCTGAGCGCATCGGCGAGGCGTTGGGCTTGAAAGTTTCAGACTTCGGCCCGATCCAAACGCCTAGCACCACCGGGGATTTCAAGCGTCGCTCGTGGGACAAGTCCAAACGCACTGAGACCACAGATGTAAGCCCGAAAGAGCCAGTCGAATTTCTGGTCGTAGGGAATGTTTAGAAAGACTTCAGCTGGCCGCTTTGGTACGAGAACGCCTTTTGGCCGAGTGGCTAGACTTTTTGCCGACTCTTCGTTTCCCCGAACTGACTCTTTCTTTGGATTTGGCAGAGTCTGACGCCCGTCGCGCAAACTCGGAATAAGTTCTCATCTGAGGACCCGTGTCTTTTCCTACAGATCTGGAGATCGTTGCCGACTTAAACTTGCCAGTGCTATCCGAATGGGCAAGTCTCTCAAGTACTTTAAATCTCGACTCTGACACGCCGAGAACATGCGCGGTTTCTTTGGCAGTCGCAAAGCGTGATTTGATTCGTGTTTTCATTTCTGAAGTTCAAATCGATGTTCCATATATTTCTATAGCACTCTCTCGGCGCCGTGAATTCCAGGGCAGCCCGCAAAGTAGGAATGACTTTCATTTTTCTCGTCTTGATATTGGAAAAGGAATTCAGAACTATTAGATCGGCCCGAGAAATCTATTCTCTTCGTGCAGCGTTGTAGTGGGACGTATTGAGATTCTGAGATTCTTCGGTTGGCCCCGAACCTTTTCACCAACCGTTAGCCGTCCAGCCGTCACGTACGTGGGACGCTGAATCCGTTGGTCCGTTAACGAGCAGTCAGCGGTAAGGTCTATATGAGAGAGGGAAGTGGTCGGGCGAAAGAATTTTAGCCTTCGACCCTTCCTCAATCGTTGGCTCTCAGGGCAGCTCGGGTTGAATCAGCGGAATCGAGCTTGCCAGTTGCAGGTCGATCATCATTTGAACGCGCCGGTCGATTTGAAAGAACATCGCCGTGCCTTTGGCCGAAAGCGTCCTTCGGAATATGGGAATGTATTTGAGCCGGAGTTGGACAACGGATGCATCTACCTCGACCCACCTCTTCGAGATGCCGTCGGCCTGCTCCTCCGTCATGTTCGAGCTTTGCAGATACTCTTTGATGAGAGCGTACTTGCCGTCGTTAATCTTCACCAACTCATTGACATACTGTTCGTAAATGGGCCAGAACTTCTCCGCCTCGGTGTCGGTCAACTTCATATTGGCGGCGACGACTTGCTTTCGGTTCGACCGCAGGTCGGACCTCAACATGGCGATCTCTTCATCAATGGACGCTGGGGTCGCGCGGCTGGCCACGGGCTGCGCGGTCTGGGGTCCGCCATTCTGAGCTGACAACGCCTCGCCAAAGAAGAGGAACCCGCCCACGATCAGAGCGGCAACCGTAGTCGTTTTAATCATATGTCCTCCCCTTCTGTGCTCCACTCAATGCTGCCGAATTCACTCGCGAACCGCCTGAACATAACGTCGGTCTCGGCTAGGCGACACTGCTACTTTTGCCAGGATCTTGGAGCGCCGGGGCGCTGCTGCAAGCAGTTGCTCGATAACGTCCAGTGGTGGCGAGATTGTGGGGCTGAGTTGGTCTTAACTGCCGATCTGCCCTTGTTTCGGACAGGACTTGGACCCCGCCTTAGCTGCGCTGGTGAAGATTACGTCGGCAGTCGCATGAGTGGCTTTCTGTTCGAGACTTCCGGTGGCTTGCCTATGTCTCCGCGAAATATTGCGAGAAGCATCCGATTCTTAAAAAGATCGGACGCGAGTTGGCAGGTTTTCACACATTTCGCCGATTCCGCGAGTCCATCCTCCAGATGAGCGAGGCGCGAACCTTGCTTATTGATTTTTGGATGGGGCATGCGAACCGGGATATGTCGGGGTGCTACGGAAGGCAGTTGCTCGAAAACGTCCAGTGGCGGCGAGACTGTGCGGCCAAGGTAGGACTTGGCTTCGCGCTTCCGACTGAGGAAGAACAGCCGTTAATGGACAAGTCGGGGACAAGTTTTGAAAGATGAAGGCCAAGAAGAAGTTGTATGAGCGACCTCCTGGTCCCGAACCAAGTACCTAAATCCCATAAACGCTTTGTCTGGCGTCGCTTACGAGACAAGAAGCGTTATTTTCCCTTTTTGAGTCCGTAAGTTGTCCGTAACGCAACGACTTAGAGCCTAAGGCGACGTAACACCCAAAAAGTTGAGCGCAAACTGAAGACGCAGCTTTTGTTCACTCCCGGCCACCTAGCTAAATACAGCTAATACGCGCTAATATGTGATAATTACAGCATATAAGAGTTAATTTGACTACCTATAAAAAATCCCATATGCTCTATCTTATGGCAACATACAGCGTAAACGATATAATCGTCCAGCTCCGCGAAGCGAGAAAGAGCCAAGGACTATCCCAGGTAGAAATGGGCAAACGCCTCGGCGTTACCCAGTCTCAGATTACCCGGATTGAACGCGGTGCCAGCGACATCCGACTGTCTACCCTTGTCGAAACGGCGCATGCCCTCGGTTTGGAACCCGTGCTCATCCCCAAACCCCTCCTCCCGGCTGTTCGTCATCTCCTCGCGAAGCAAAAGGGCGGAATCGAACCCACTTTGACCGCACCGCCCAGGCGGCTCCTCGGAAGTGAACCGGAGGATAGCGATGCCGAAGTCGGATAAGAATAGTCCCACCGTTCTCGAAATCTGGCTTAACCAGACTCGTGTGGGAACACTTACGAATCTTCCCTACGACCAGAATCTGTTCGTTTTCGACGACAACTACATTCGAACAAGTGACCGGCCAGTATTGAGCCTCAGCTTCTACGATGAAAATCGCAACCTCATCGTCGAACCGGAACAGGTGCAAACCAAGGTTCCGCCTTTTTTCTCCAATCTTTTGCCCGAAGGCCGTCTCCGTGAATATCTGGCCGAAACCGCAGGAGTCAAACAGGTCCGCGAATTCTTTCTTCTCTGGCTGCTCGGCCCCGACTTGCCTGGCGCGGTCCTCGCTCAAGATTCAGAAGGCGAACCCCTTCCTCCAGAAGCCGGCGCCAGGGAAAAGTCAAAGCGACGACAGGAACGCGTCCTCCGCTTCTCGCTCGCTGGAGTACAGTTGAAATTCTCCGCGATCGGCAGCCCCGGCAAGCAACTCACCATTCCCGCAGAGGGCCGTGGCGGAGCTTGGATCATCAAGCTCCCATCGCCTCGATTCGCCCTTGTTCCCGAAAATGAATACTCTATGACGAAACTTGCCGCCGCCGTCGGCATCGATGTCGCCGAAGCCGGACTCATTCCCACCAATCAAATCGAGGGGCTGCCAGAAGAATTTGCCGAAGAAAAAGGCAATTCTCTGTATGTGCGAAGGTTCGACCGCACACCGGAAGGTGGAAAGATTCATATTGAAGACTTCAATCAGATCTACCACCAGTTTCCGCACGACAAATACAAACACTACAGCTACACCAACATGGCACGCGACATCTCCAACTTTCTCGGAGCAGAAGCCGTGTCGGAATTTATCCGCCGCCTTACTTTTAACGCAGCGATCGGCAACGCAGACATGCATCTGAAAAACTGGTCTGTCACCTACCCCGATACTCGGACACCGCATCTCGCGCCGGGCTACGACTTCGTTTCTACGATCGCCTACATCAAAGACCGCGAAATGGGCTTGTCCATCGCTAAAGAAAAAGACACAGGAAAATTGGATCAGACCCTTCTTGAAAGGTTTGCCGTCAAAGCAGGCCTGCCAAAGCACATGGTCGTCGAAACGGCGTCTGAAACCGCTGAAAAAACTGTGCGCGCATGGTCACAGTTGGCTCGCGACCTCCCATTGGACAATCACGCGAGAGAACAAATCGATGAACAATTGAAGCAGGTTCCGCTGACGAGAGAGTTCCTGCGCCCGGCATCGGCCAGAAGCCCCGAGACACCTTCCCCACAAACAGGAAAAGACAATATCCGACGCCGCGACCGGAAAACGAGCGATTGAGACCTCACCTGCAACTGCGTTCAAGCCGCTATCAATGCACTTCGCTTAAGGATTTCTCAAGACTCGGAATGATTCGAACTATCAGACCGTTCCAAAACATAGAAGCCGGGGCATCTTTCCAATGCGCGCCGGCTGGATACAGAATCGCTTCGTCCCAGTAGAACCCATTTTGAATGCAGCAATTCGGCTTCGGCTGAGGCGGAGTCCGGGTTGCGCGATCCTTCAGGTCAGAACCCGGGAATCACGGCGCCATACATATTCCAGTGGTGTTTGTCCGAGTAGCTCTTTAAAACGTTTTGGACATTCGACATTGCATCAACAGGATGCCACCCAGCCTGGGGCGGTCCGGACTCAATCGCGGTCAGTGCCTGCGACGATACCAATGCTCGTGTTTAGCTAATGAGACCGCGCAGCCTCTTCAGGGGTGAATCACGGACAGTCCCAAGACCGCTTCAAAGTGGTTATAGTCGCGATCGCAGTGCAGCAATGAAAAACCCTGTCTCAGACAGAATGTCGCGATAAGCCCATCAATGGTTTTTCGTACGGTTCGGCCCCGTTGGCGCAGGAGGCGGAAATTTCTTGCTGCGGCTACAGCTATGTCTTCGCCGCCGGTATTGTAAATCTCGAACAGAGAAAGCTCGCGCAGCACTCGGCGTGCAGTGTTTTCATCTGGCACTCCCTGCAGAATTTCGCAGAGGATTAGATCAGTCAATCCAAACCGCTGGCGTTTGAGCTCGCTCTCGAACCATGCGGTCTCTTTTGAGACGATTCCCCGTAAGTAGTCAATCCAAACGGTGGTGTCGATAATGACCATGGCGTGCTAGCTCGCGCTTCGCCCAAGCCGCGAACGTTCCAGATCACCTTCCCATTTTACTTTGCCCCGGAGCCTTCTAATTGAGGCTTGCGCGCGCGTTTGAATTAAAATTCTCAGCCCTGCTTCCACTGCGGCTCGTTTAGTCCGTGAGCCACTGCTCTTCATGGCCTCTTCCATCAAGCGATCGTCAATGTCGATATTTGTACGCATACTGGCACTCCTTATGTGTAAGGATCTCATATCTATGTGTATTCATCAAATACGAAAAATGCTTCTTAGAGAAGAGATGAGGAAGAAGCGCCCCACGGCTGGTTGTAGACAGGTGGACCCGATTGAGCGACCCGACAAATCGATGAGTGGGAGGACGACGCGTTTCGTCTCGTTTGCTAGCTCTATCTGTAAGCCGTCCTTGGTCCATGCCGCTACCTCATTGCCTCCGCGTGAATAACAGAATGCTCCTGCACCTGCCTCGACTGGAAGAACCTCTTGTACTCGTCGGCTGGTGATCGTCACTTCGCAAATCGACATTAACAGGCCGCGCCCACCGCGGCTTACGTGCATAAAGCCGATCGCGGACCCATCGGGACGTCACCTCGGATCGGCATCCAACCATCCTCGGAGCTAGTGGGCTGTAACTGCTGAACTGGTCTTCGCCGGGCAAGCCGTCGGCATCAAAGAAGTGCACGACGATATCTGGCTTGTGAGTTTTATGGATTACGATCTAGGATACTTCGATCTGGAAACTCGAGTGCTCGAACCACTGGAGAATCCGTTCGGCCCAAAAGTGTAAACTATGTCTCCGGAACGTTCTGTAAAGGATCTCTTCGGACCGTACAAATTAGAAGTGGTCGGGGCGAAAGGATTTGAACCTTCGACCTCCTGGTCCCGAACCAGGCGCGCTAGCCAGGCTGCGCTACGCCCCGACAATCAGCAGCGATACACCGACGCATCGCCACAGGCAATCTTAAGAATATCACAGCCATCCCGCATCGGCCACAGACCAATTCTCCACCACGCCCGCATTGCCCGACGCTCACGCCTCAGATTCGGTTCTTGTACATTGGCTCGCGCATTTGCTCCACGCTTCCTTCAGACCCCGCCTCACAGCGACGCCCTTGCGCTTCGCTATCACTTCTCCTCTATCAGGATGTGAAGAAGACTCACACCTCCAAGCTGTCGATCATGCTCGGCGTACTAAAAAAAACCGCTGGGAACTCTCGTTCCCAGCGGGGTCGCTTTTTGGTTTACCAGCAAACTCTTAGCGCTGGCGGTCGACACGACTTCTTGCGAGCTAGAACGAGAACCGGAGTCCGATCTGCATCACGCGCGGTGTTCCTTGAATCTTCGTGAAGTTTGACCAGTCCGCTGGCGGCTGAATGTTAGCCAGTGCGGCATCGGGATCCACTGCTAAGTCACTGTTGGTAGCGTCGGCACCAGTCAGATGCTGTGTATTCGTCACGTTGAACACTTCCCACCGCAGTGCCAGCTGTTGTTTCTCGCTCCAGGGCATCTTGAATAGCTTGCTGAGTCCCATGTCGAGAGACACATAGCCCGGCGCACGAAGAACATTGCGCGGCCCTGTCTCTCCGGGATATGCGGGTCGATAGCTTTGATAGGCGGCGACCGTGTCGCACCCAAATAATTTCGGAGCGTTGTTCGCATCGCCACGAGTGGGGCAAGTCTTCACAGGTACCACTTGCGTCGTGTCGCTTTGCACCTCCCAGTTAGTGGCCCACTGGCCGGTATCGTAAGGCTGGCCATTTGGCAGGCCGGTATTCCACCGATAGATACCTGCAACTTGCCAACCCCCGATAAAGGCATCCAACCCGCGGTTCATATTGCCTCCGAATCGCCTTCCCCTGCCAAAGGGCAATTGGTAGATAGCGTTCACGTTGATAATGTGCCGAAGATCGAAGTCAGAGTTGGCGTAGTTATCGTTTGGACGAATGGCGTTCAGGATAAACGAGCTCCCGTAGAGGTTGGTGTTGTTTGGATCTGCCTGAAGGCCCGAAGCGTTGTCCAGCGAATGGGAGTAGGTGTAATTGAAATCCCATTGCAGGTTGTGAATGCGTTGCCGGAGGGACGCCGAAAAGCCGTGGTAATTCGACTTGGCAATCGTGCCCCACGCCGAAAGTGCACCGTACTGGGGATTAAAGAAATACGGCACGGGATTGGCTTGACCGAGCGTCTGGCCCGCATAGTTCTCTATTTCATCCTCGATGTCGGTCCAGTCGTTGGCCCAGAACTGCGCGGCCTCGGCATAGACCGCCTGGGTGTTCGTAGCATTAGCTGGGAGTGAATAGCCGTTCGCAGCCACGGTGGCTGCATATCCTGCTGGCAGAATATTATCGAAGTACGGAATGGACTGAACAGTTGACGTATCCGCGCCCAACTGCCGCTGTTTCTCCAGCATCGTCGCAGCCGTATACCAATCCATTCCGGATTTTGGATCGCGCAGATCGTTCAAGGCCATCACATCGCGTGACGCCAGGAGGTTCCGCGCGAGCCGCCCTACATACGACGCCTCGAACAGCATTCCTCCGCCGAACTGGCGCTGAAAAGTCAGGCTGATCTGATAATGCATTGGAGCCTGCAGGGCGGTGTCGATTCCGCTCTCAATCCTGCGGCTGAAGTCACTTGGCGCTTGTCGTGGGAACGAGACTGAAGTCGGATACGTAGCCCCGGGCGGCGGCGGCAAGGTCCGGACATCTTGATCGAACCCCGTGAAGAGCGGTCCCGGATTCGTCGTGAGGTTATAAGTATTCGCCGAAATCGCTACGTTGGAGGTATAGCCCAGCCTGTTATTCAGGTCAAACTGCGAAGCCAGGGCCTCCCCGTAATAGTCGTTCATTATCGCAAAGCCGCCTCGGATGACCGATTTGCCGTGATCGCCGAACATGGCGTGCCAGAGGCCGCCGCTCGCGCCGGACGGAGAATAGGCGACTGAGATACGCGGCTGGAAGTTATTTTTGTCCCAGTTATATAAGTACCCCTTGCCGTTTCCACCTGCCAGTACCAACGTAAGCGGTTGTGTGTAAGGCACGCCCATAGCTGCGCCGGCTTCTCGATTCTTCAGGTATTGTTCCGTCGAAATGTCGGTCACTACTCCGAATCCGTTGGTCTCTTTGACCGGAGTGCTAATCGTGTAACGAAGACCGAAGCCTACGGTCAGGTTCCTGGTGATTTTCCAGGAATCTTGAATATAAAAATCATAGGCATTTGTGTTAAACGACCGGCTTGTGGGTGTGCCAGAAGGCAGAAGCGACCCATCTGCGCCAAACGTGAATCGTGCGGAGTAGGAAGAATACCTTCCAATTAACGCTCCGCCAGCCGCGTCCACGCCGTTCTGGTTACTGGCTATCTGTATGAACTGATTGGGGCCAGCGGGCAATAAGTTGTTGGCAGGATCTCCGATGTAGGATACCAGGGGATCGGTGACTGCGGTACCGGCTGGCGAGTAGAAGAAGTAGTTTGTACTGGCCGAATCAAAGGCGTTAGTGAAGCCCTGCCGATTGTTTGTGACAAATCGTAGGTTCGTTCCGAACTTGACCGTATGGTTTCCCTTTATCCAGGCGACATCGTCGACGAGGTTGTGAACCGGGTTGGTACGCGATGTCGAACGGTAAAAGTTCGCTGGAGAGAAAACGCTTCGGAAGGTGATGGCATTGGCGCTGCTATCCCCCTGCTGGCTAAGTGCCTGCTTCGTGAGGCCATATCGGAAACTATTGACCCAGTTCTGCCCCAGGGTCCAACTGTGACTTGCCAGAACTCCCCAAGGATGCGCCCACAAGCTGGGCGCAGGAGTGTCCGGAAAAGCAGGCAAGAGAACAGTGCTATCCAGATCGTAGTAGGTATTGAGGCGAAAGAATGCGCTCATCTTCTTGTTAATCGTCCAATCAACTCTCGCCATGTTGGAATTCAAATTGACTGGCGTCGAGGCGTTGAATCGGAACCCTCCGGTCATAATTCCGTCACCGATCGTATTGTCATTCGACGGGTATTTTGCCGCCGCCGTAGCCAAAGCAGCTATGGAAACTGGGTTCGTATGAACAACGCTCCAAGCGTTATCCAGTTGAGCCGTCGTCAGTGTAAAATCTTGCGCTCCTTCGCAAGTTGGCTGTGTACCGGATGGCGCTCCTGGCGGAGGATTGGTACACCGTTGAGCGCTAACGGCTAATTGGCCTTGTCCCAATCCTGCCAGAGGAACTAACGACGTAATAGAAGTGTCGCTTTTATCGCGCCGGCCTTCGTAGCTATAAAAGAAAAATAGCTTGTCTTTCCAAATCGGCCCGCCCAAAGTCCCGCCAAACACGTTGCGGATGAGCTTTGGACGATCGACACCGCTGCGATTGTTAAAGAAATCGTTCGCCGTAAAAGCGGTATTGCGATTGAATTCAAATGCCGATCCGTGCCAATTATTTGTCCCGCTCTTGCTCACCAGGTTGATCTGCGCTGCGGAAGACCGCCCTTCATCGGCGTTGGCGCCTACTGTAACTACTCGAAATTCTTCGATAGCCTCGGCATTTAAGCGTAATACCGGCCTGTTAATGTCGCTCGTCTCCGCGTCGTTGATGTCCACTCCGTCCAGCGTCACGTTGGATTGATCGCTCCGTCCGCCGGCCACATAACCGTCCGGCGTAACCTGAGCTTGCAGCGTCAAGAGCGGAAGCACTCCGCGTCCCTCGATCGGCAGTTGGGTCAGTTGTGTACTTGTAAAATTGTTTCCCAGGGTCGCGTCCGAGGTATTCACTTGAACTGCGCCTTCAGCAGCCTCGACAATTACTGTCGAGGTCACTTCACCGATTTCTAGTCCCGCTGGGACCTCGGTAACATTGTCGACCGCGGCTCGCACCGGTCGCACCACCAATTTTCGAAAACCAGGTGCCTCGACTCTGACCTCGTAATCACCTACGGGTAGAAACTCGAACGTAAACGTTCCGGAACTCGTCGTGCGCATGGAACGCTCGGCATTGGTCTCCAGGCTGGTGAGGGTAACGCTTGCGCCTGAAACCAGTGCGCCCGAGGGATCCTTCACCGTCCCGCGAACCGTCGATGATCCGGTCTGGCTCCAGCTCGGTACTGCAAACAACAAACCCATCAACAACACCCAGTGAAACGAAAATAGCATCCTGTTCGGAAAACAATTCCTGCCTGATCCATTTTGCATAAACGTATGAATCATTATTCCTCCCACTCGCCATCACCACAGATTTTTGACCCTGGACATCGATGAAGAAAACACGAAAGGGCGCGCGCGGGCCTGCCGCAGAAAAAGAAAGCGGAGAAATTAGCCGAAAAGCGACCTGAGACCAGCGACCCACCACGGGCAACATCTAATTGGGGAGGTTTTATGACAATTTATGTGAAAGTGTCAAGAAATGTTATTCAGATACATAAAATATATTTTTTGAGGGCGGTACGCTCTGTCTAAACGCTCAGGCACAAAACATCTGAAATGAAGATTTTATTCGCATGTTGCTCTAACGCCGGATGGTCCCCGTCCAAACAGAAAAGCCCGCGGGAAACTTGCGCCCCAGCGGGCTCCCTGCTCCGGATTTTTTCCGGTCTTAGAAGCTATACCGCAGTGCGAATTCCATCACCCGTGGCCGCGTCAGCGTCTTCGAATACTTTCCGAATCCGCCGCTGATATCGATTTCCGGCAGCACACTGAATGCATCGAAGCGCACCGAGTTGGTAACGTTGTAGACGCTCCAGTTGAAGGCGATCTTCTGTCGCTCCGTCAGGTTCCAGCTCTTATTCACCGACAAGTCTATGCCGAAGTAACCTGGTCCCCGGAAGTTGTTGCGCTGTCCAACTTCGCCAGGGAACGGGAAATCAAACGCCGAAATTGCCGTGCTCGGATTCTGGAACATATTCACGTCGCCGCCAGAATCCGTGAAAGTGCCCGTCTTGGGCTTTGGTCCAACCAGGTTGGCGAAACCATTCAGCTCCCAGTTGGTCGGGAACACCAAAGCATTCTGCACACCGAATGGCAATCCGCTGCTCCACTTCGCAAGACCCGACCAGCTCCATCCGCCGGCAATCGCTTCCAGGCCACGGTTCCATCCGCTTCCCCACCGCCTCTGGCGGCCGAATGGAAGTTCGTACACCCAGTTGGTATTGATCTGGTGCGTCATGTCGTAGTCGGATACCGCGCGGAACAATCCCGGATCGAACGGATTGTAGATTTCGCCCGTCCCAAAGAAACTTCCTTCGAACAGCGATACCCGTTCCGCATCCGATGTCATATCAATCGACTTCGAATACGCGTAGTTGAAATCCCACGTCAAGCCATGCGTGGCCCGATGCCGCAGCATCACTTGCAACGCGTTGTAATTGCTGCGCCCCGAAGACGTCCAGGTGAAAAGCGAGGCGTCTTGTGCCTGGAAGAAGGAGTCCGGACCGTTCTTCGGGAAGTACGATATTGCCGGATTATTAGCGTCAGGAATTCCAAAAAGATCCCAGGTCGAAAGCGGTGTCGTCTCATTCGTGCTGCCTACGCAGAACAGATCGTAGGCTGCTACGATCGGATTGGTCGTCGAATTAATTAGCTGCCCGGGAGTTCTGCACCCAGCTTGGGTCGCTCCCAAACCGACTCCCAGTTGGTACGCCCCGCCCGGCTGTAACGGCTGCATCATATCCGTCCAGTATTGCTGCACGTTGGCCGGCAAGCTGCTTGGGTTGAAATTATTTGTGGTGACACCCTGGCGGTAGACTTTTGCGAGCGCCGTCACGGCTTGAAAATAGCTGAGACCGCTTTTCGGATCGAAAAGATTCAGTGGCTGTCCCAAATCTTTTTCCTGCAGCAATCGTCGGCCCAGTCTTCCAACATACGCTACCTCAAGGGTGAATCCGCTCTTCAGCTCACGCGTAACTGAAAAATCGAACCCGTACGAGTAAGGCGTCTTCATCTTGTCGTCTAGTCCCCAATAAATCGCAAAACCTCCGGCATTCGGATCAGACGGAGGCATTGACGGAAATCCTGCTGCAGGCGGCGGCACAATCATTGCCGGAGTCAAGTCATGCAGTCCGGTATAGCGTGGTGCCGTAGTCAGGTCCACGAATCCTGGAGGAAAAGTGCTCGTCGAAATGAACCCAAACGATCCCTGCCGGTCATAGGTATTGATGGTTCCTTGGCCAAAGTGATCGTAGTAGACCCCCGCGCCCCAACGAATCGAAGTCTTGCCCGGCCCGCCGAACAAACTGCCGAACAAACCGTCCTTGTAACCTGGCGAATACGCCATCGAAATGCGCGGCGCAATATTTTTGTAATCCCACGCCCAATATCCGGGTTTGCCGTTCGCCGGGCCAGAGAGATCCATCGTGAAAAGTGGATTGAAGGATATGCCCTGAACCATGTCTTTCATCCGGGTATTAAAGAAATCGTGCAAGCTGATGCTCGGATTCACTTGGTTGCCATCGGTTTCGTAAGGTGGCTGCAGCAATGAATAGCGCAGACCATAGGTGAAGGTAAGATTGGGCTTGATGCGCCAGGCATCCTGCGCGTAAAACTCCAGTTCGTTATCGCGGAAATGACGTCCGACGAATGACCCCGGCGCCAGGAATTGCCCATTCTTGTTCTGCACGTAGGTAGTGTCTAGCTCCGTGACCGCACCTACCAGCGCCATGGCAGCGAAGTCATACGAATTGGCAAAGTTGCCATCAACCGCCGGAAATCCGTTTGCGCCAGGGTCCAGCGTCCCGCCTTGATTGGCAATGCCGCCCGCCGGCAAGAACGCGCTATTGGTCAGTCCACGGCTGAACGAATTGTTGTCGGAATTGCGAAAGTTTGTTACCAAACGGTAGTTTCCGCCGAACTGCAATGTGTGCTTCCCGCGCGTCCAACTGAAATCATCTGTGATGTTATGCACCGGCACGATGACGCTTGTCGTCCGCGTGTTAGCTACCGGATTATCTAACCCGCGAAGTTCTGTGAACGGCTGTGTAGACGCGCCATTTTGACCGACACCCTGGCGAATAAATCCGTAATGGACGCTATTCACCTTGGTCGGACTGATGATCCAGGTATACCCGCCCAGCACGCCTTTGGAATTATTGGTGTCCACTTCTTGCGGTGGCTGGCCCGGAAACCACTGCCCAAGCGAGCTGTGGTCGTTCTGCAGCCCCAGTCTGGCGAAAATGCGCTGCGTGCCGCTTTGCGTAATGTTGTAGTCAAACCTCGCAACATACGTGTCCAGCTTTTGCGGTGCCGGCGAGGAGAACGTAAATCCCTGATAGTTGAATCCGTCGCTGTTTGCCCCTTGATTCGTATTGGGCAACGGATACTGGTTCAGTGTGGTGATCACGTTTGGATTCACGCCCGGCCCCCACGGGCACGCGGCCGCAGTGCAGCTATCCATGCTCGCAATTTGCGCAGGATTAAGCCCTTGGTAAGCCGTGACTGTTCCATCTGAATTGGTAACCGGCGCAGGCACATTGTAGGAAGATCCGCTCAAGCCGGTAACCGAACCCCCGGGGCAATCGGTTCTCACATTCGGATTCGTCCCGTCGCACTGGTAAATGAGCACGCCATCGCGCAGCGATGCGCTGGGAACCTGGCGAAGCTGTTGCGAATTTTCCCGCGTGCGTTGCCCTTCGTAGGCTAGAAAAAAGTACGCCCGATCTTTTTTGATCTTCCCGCCGACGCTTCCGCCGAAAGTATTCCGCCCCAGGTGCGCAGGCTTGTTCGGCTCGTCTGCCGTAAGCTCGGCGTGTTTGTTGAAGTAGTCGTTGGCAACTGTATTCGTAGGGCGATTGTATTCGTACGCGGTGCCGTGCCAGTCGTTGCTGCCACTCTTTGTCTGCAGTTGGACCTGCGCACCGGACGAGCGTCCCTGGTCCGCCCCGGAGTTGGTCGTCGTGACACGAAACTCCTCGATGGAATCGAGTGTCGTTCGCAACGCGCCGACGAACGCAGTCCCAAGTGTCTGGTCGTTGTTGTCTATTCCATCCAGCGTAAGATTGGTTTGATCGCTTCGCCCGCCGTTCACTGAGCCGCCGCGGCTGTCGCCCGTCAGATCTACCTGACCACGGTCTGCCACCGTGACTACGCCCGGCTGTAAGCTCAGAATTCCCGCAGGGTCTCGACCTTCGAAAGGCAATGCGGAAATTTGCGTCTGGTTAAATGCGTTTCCGATCGTCGCATCAGTCGTATTGATGGTCTGCGCTGTACTGACAACTTCTACGGTTGTAGCGACACTAGCAATCTGCAATTTGATATTAACCGTCGCAGGCGTGGCTACCAGCAACTGCAAGTTCGTTTCCTTATGACTCGCGAATCCCACAGCATCCGCAGTTAACGTATAGGTCGCGGGTCGGACTTCCAAAAACTGATACGCGCCATCTTTGTCCGTTTGTGAAGTAAGAGTTACTCCGATGGCCGCACTGGTGAGCGTGACTGTTGCGCTCGGTACCGATGCTCCATTCTGATCCGTAACTATCCCGCGCACTGAAGTTGTACCGCTCTGCCCCATCGCCGTATTGCCGCCAAATAAAAACACCATTGTCAGTACGATAGAAAGGCCAAATAGGCCTTTATTATGCCGAAGCATGAAAAACTCCCTTTCCGCACCTGACTTCTTTATGGGAAGTAATTTACTTCTCTAGCGAGCTAGCCCGCACCCTGTGGCTTATGCAGTCCGGAGGAATCCTGGCGGCGTTGGGCTCCGCGCCAATGCTCCGAACTCGCCTCAGTTCTTTCAATCAATTGCAAAGTTTTAAGACGAATCGCAACGTAAGTCAATACACTTTCCTTAATGAGGACCAAATAATTTGCACCAGTTTTTCTCCTACCGCCCTTCGCAGCTGTTTCCTCGCTACAGGACTCCATCCCAACGGGCTTCCCCGCCTGGATTATCCGCGCTCTAGAACTCGTAGCGCAGTGCGAACTGCATTGCGCGGGTTGGGCAGCAACCCCGTATACAACCCAAATGCCGCTCCTGAGTCGATGTTAAGGTTGGCGCTTTGCACGTCGAAACCTGTGCAAATGGGAACTTTTATGACAATTTATATAAAACTATCAAAAAGTGATATGCAAAACTGAGTTTTTGAGGCGCTGCTTCAGTTCGACCGGACGTTTGTGTCGGCTTTGCTCCAGAGTTTTTCTCCAGTAGCAAACTTTTCCCGCGCCACTGCTGTGTCGCCCTGATGCTCCGCCACCCAGCCCATCGCAAAATATCCCCCGGCATAGCTGGGATCATGCTGAATCATTTTTTGCGCCGTGTGCTCAACCAATTCCCAATCGCCAACTCGCCGCGCCATCTTGGCAATGGATTCCAGCTGAAATAGCGCTTCGCTCCACGCGTCTGGTCCGGGCACCGCGATCATTTCATCCTGCAGCTTTTCCACTAAAGCGTTCCCTTTGCTCCAGTTTTTCTCATAAAGCATGATTTCCGCATGCAGCAATCCGGTGTCCGGAAGTAATTTAACAATTGCCGTCGGAAGCTGCTCCATTTCCCGTTCCGCCTGCGCCAAACTACTCCGCGCTTCCTCGACGCGGTTCATCGCCAGGTACGCCTGCCCCGCCAGACTATGCCCCGCCAGACGTCCCATGGGGTGTACACTTTTCGCGATCATTTCTTGCGCGGCTTCCAGAGCTTCCTGCGGACGTTCCCGGTCCAGCAAAAATTGCGGCCATGCTCTTCGGTTGAACTCCGCCAAATCGACGGATGCCGGCAATCGGAAAGCTTCCCGCAGTGCGGCCTCCGCCGATTTCATCTGCCCGAGCGATTGATAGCACAACCCAAGAAGTTGCAGATTGTGCGCGTGGTGCCAGTCATATTCCGGCGGAATATTCTCGGCACGATAATAGGCGTTCTCCAGTTCTTGTGCTCTCAGAAATTCCTGAATTGCCTCTTCGGTGCGGCCAAGACGCCGTAGATTGTGCCCCACCATATGATGTGCGTGAGGTATCGCCGGAGCCATCCGAGCATAAGTCTGTGCTTCCTCCAGCGCCTGCTTCACCGGACCATGGTTTTCCAGTGTGTGCGCCAAATAATGATGCGCAACAAAGCTGTCTGGAGAAAATTTCAGCGCTGTTTCATAAAACGCGATTGTATCTACGCCACCGCCCTGCCCGTGCGCCAGCGGCGACCCTTCGTCGGCAAATCCGCGCAAAATCCACAACTCTGGATTCTCCGGGCTTCGTTCCAGCGCGTCCGCGACAGCTTGCCGGTAAGCAAAATATCTCTGCATATCGCCGCTCGCGCGCAGGTACTCCAGCTGCCGCCCGCGAATCATCAATCGCGCCCGTTCCGTATCGCTCATTTTCTCCGCGCCAGATTGTGCTTGCTGAAAAGCCTCCAGCGCTTCTGGAAGTTCCTGCAGTCCTACGTACGCATCGCTTAATCCGAGTTGAGCCATCGCCAGCTCCGGATCCAGTCGCAATGCCTGATGGAACGAACGCGCCGCTTCGATCCACACAAACGAGTTTAGATAAGCTACTCCCTGATCGTAGAAGGCCTGCGCCTCTGGCGAAGAGGTGCTCACCGGCTCATGTATCTTGCCTATCCCCTGTCTCAGTGTGACCGGGCGTTGCAAAATTTCCCGCGGCACAGGTCCCGCCGCATCGTGATTCATGTGCTGGGGCTGCGCTCGCACACATTGCACCATCACACCCAAAAAGAACGCCCAAATCGCGAACGTCAAAAAAACTGGCAACCCATGCCGCTTCCGGCGATCTCCTCCAACAATTTTCATATCCGCCCAGTGCAATCTACTAGATTTCCGTAATCTCTACCGACCGCAAATAGTACCCCGCATTCAGCCGAGTCGCGGCAATTTGCGGATCTTTAACTCGTAGCCGTATCAAATACGTTCCGGGCTGCCTCGGATTCCATAGGTGCGTCCAGAAACTCCACGGATCGTTACTATTCTGCTGCACACTTTCTACCGCAACGTACTCTTCCTCAGGATTGAATCGTATTTCCAAACCACGTACAGGACGGGAACCACCCCACAAAATGCCCGCCACGCGGTACACAATTTTTCCGTCGACCAGCCATTTTTCCACGCGCAATGGCATCGCCGCTTGCTCAATGATCGCTGGCTTGTACTCGCGCGCAACCTTGGGCACGCCTTGTTGCTGGGTTCGCCCGGCAAACTCCTGCATTTGCGAAGTCGCCTCGGCGCCATCACCGACCAGTGTGATTTCATTCACCCACTTTATGCAAGCACATCCATACCATCCGGGAACAATCAACCGTACCGGCGCACCGTGATCTTTCGTCAATACTTTGCCATTCATCCCCGTCGCAAGAAATGCTCGCGCCCTCTTTACATCATCCCAGGTAAACACCCAACTCGCCCCAGGTTGCGAGCTTTCAGATTTCGTCGGATAAGTATCGAAGCCCGACACTAAAATTCGCGCCGATTGCGGTTTCATCTTCGCGTTTTCCAGGAGCTCCGCTAGCGGTACTCCTGACCACTCTGCGGCACTCATCAACCCGAAATGGACGCTCCGCGCATTGCCCGCACATTCCACCACATGAACGCCCATCGGCTGCGCCATTTTCTTCAATTCCGCAACGTCGAGTTGGATCGGCTTCGTCTCCAATCCATTCAGCAGCACCATCCACTTCTCTTGCTCGTGCAGCAGCGCCGACGCCCGCGTTCGAATGTAAAAACTTTCGTCGGCTGTAATGGGCGCCTCTGGCCTCAGCCGCGATAAGTCCGTGTACATCCGTCCATCAAGTCCCTCTCCCAGTGCCGTCTCCATCGTCACCGGCGCTTCGTGCGAAAACTCGACCATCCCAATCTGTTTGCCTCTCGCAAAAGAATTCTTAGCTCCCGCCTGCGTTAACGTTGCCCACGCCAATTCCTCGAAACCAAGCAGCAGCGTTCCGCCGGCAACAAGCGAACCCAACAATTCTCTTCGGCTGATTCTGTTCCCTAAACGGCGATTCATTCAGCACCAGGATCGAACACTTGCTCCATCGAATGTAATCGAACGTACGCCGAAGTCCACAGGCATCGTTCCGTATGAGGCAAAAAAAAGAAGGCCCCCGAAAAAATCCAAGGGCCTTTCTGAAAACAGTAGTGCGGGTCTTAGAACTCCAGACGCACAGCAAACTCCATGTCCCGGTTATAGCCCTTCGTCAAAGCGCTTGACGTAATGATGCCGAAGGTTGCTGGCGAAGTCGGATCGAGCGATATACTACTGTCATTAAAGTTCACGCTGTTAAACACGTTGAATACCGTCGCGCGGAACTGCAGCTTCATCCTTTCGGTCAGTCGGAAGCTCTTGGTAACTCCCATGTCCATTTCCGCGTAACCCGGTCCCCGCAAAATATTTCGCGAGCCCGGCAATCCTGGCAAAGTAAAACCGAAATCGTTTATTGCCGTGTCAGGATTCGAAAACAGGTTTGGCCCCGCGACATTCGCATTTCGCGTAACGCTAGAGTTTATCGAAGAAGTAAGAGTCCCGGCCGTAGTCAGGAAAAAGTTCGTCGGGAAGTTGAAACCGTTGCTGGGGCTCAATGGGAAACCGGAGCGCCAACGGGCGGTATCAGTTACTTGCCAGTCGCCCACCACGGCATTCACAATTCCATTGCTGCTCGACAGCCACTTGCGCCCGTGTCCGAACGGCAAGTCGATCACAGCGAATCCATTGAAGTTGTGCGTCAAATCGAAATCCGAAACCGCACGGTTCAGTCTTAAATCAAATGGATTCTGAATTAGACCCTGTACCGTTCCATTTTGACCCGGAATCAAATCGCCGTTCTCCGCCGTCGAATCATTGTCGATCGATTTCGAGAACACGTAATTGAACGCGAAGGTCCCAAAACCAGCCGTCTTCTTAACCGTTACCTGCAGGCTGTGATAGTTCGAGTTCGCCCAGTTCGTCCACGCGCCGAGTTGCGAAAACTGCGGTTGAAATAGCACAAATCCGTCTCCTTGTGGATCGACCGTGGAATTCCACGGGCTGGGCAATCCTCCCGGGCCTGAGGACGTATCAAGCCCGAACAGTGCGCAAGACCAACTGGCTGCTCCGCTTCCCACTCCTGACGATCTCACCGTATACGCATAAAACGCCTGCGTCGGAGTCAATGAGGCGTAGGCCGGATTACCCTTCGCAGCCGCTGCGAATGCCGGCATATTGGGAAGCAAATCATTGAAAAAAGCGATGTCGGGAATCGCCTGCAGCGCAGCAATATTGTGTGGATCAATTGCGGCAGGGCCGTTCGGTGTTGCGTTAGCAAGCACGGCTATTTGCCGATACGCGCTGAAGAGGTCTTGTCCAGACTTCGGGTCCTTGATGTCCAAATATTGGGCGAAGTCGGCTTTACCAAGCAGACGCCGGCCGAGCGTGCCTACATACGCGACATCCAGCACCACCCCTTTCGACAGTTGCCGTTGGAATGACGCCGTCAAATGGATGGAGTAAGGGGTCCTAAGATGTGGATCGACTGCGAAACCAAGATTGCTCGTATCAGCGGCGGGTGTGAACGGGAAACTAGCTGCTGTTGGAAGGTTGAAAAAGGGCGGTCCAACTGCCGGCAGGCCCGTGCATCCGCCGCCGAGTGTGCAACTCCCTGAAAAACGTGGCGCAGTGGCTAGAGAAAACTGTTGCGAACCATTGATCAATGCTGTCGCGGTCCCGGGTGAGCCGTTTTGGTCGCTGTCCAGCGCCAGCGCTTGTCCGATTCGGTCATAGAACACTCCCGCGCCCAGGCGAATCACTGATTTGTCCTTGCCGAATAGCGAGTTCAATAGCCCGCCTTCAAAATTCGGCGAATAAGCTACGGCCACTCGCGGAGCAAAGTTCTTGTGGTTCGGATCAAACCAGGAGTTAGCCCCGTGGTTAGCCTTCCCCGCTAAACCCCAGCTCAAAAGAGGTGAAGCATCCGAAGGAATTCCGTTATTCATATTGACTTCGCGCTGCTCGAACCATTGCATAATATCGGTCGTCGGCCTCACCTCGAATCCGTTGGTCTCCCAGGGTGGGGTCTCGTACGTGTAGTGCAGTCCGAGCGTTATATTGACGTTGCGTTTTATTTTCCAGCTGTCCTGGAAATATCCTTCAAAAAGATTCTCCGCAAAGTGTCGCACCTCTGAAGTTCCCGGCGGCAGAAACGTACCCTGCGGCGTCGCAAAAATCGTTGCGTTCACCTGCGTGATCGATCCGGTCAGAGCCGTAAAGGCGCGAACGAAGGAGGTCGGATCAGCCGGTGCCGGTACTCCTGTAAGATTGAAATCTGTGCACAAATTGATACAGAAACCGTTATTCACGGCAAAACCCGGAAAGGAATTCGTGTCGTTGGTATTGGTATTGCGCACAAAGTACATCGACCCGCCGAACTGGAACGTGTGCTTCCCGCGAGTCCAGCTTAAGTCGTCGTTAATTTCATGAACCGGCACGGCACGAGCCAATGGTCGCGCTCCGAAATCCTGCACATCGGTAAAGCTGCGAACATTGAAACTCGCGCCCACGGTGCCGGACTGCGCAACGCCGATTCGAGTCAGGCCATAGCGCACTGTATTAACGATTGCAGGGCTCAGCTGTGCCTGGTAATTCACCGCAAATCCGCGGCTATTGTTCAGCAACTGCGAGCTGGACGGAAGACCCGGAAATTGCGCAGGCAAGACGTCGGTTTTGAGCCCTTCCAGCTGGCCTCTCCAAAAAATCGTGTGGTGCCCGTTTTTCGTCAGCAGAAAATCCAGACGAGCCGTATAAATGTTGTTTAGAGTCGCCTCTGGAGTATTGAAGCTCAATGCATTGAAAGCGAAATTTCCTAAACCTCCATCGAATGCCGCGGCCGGATTGTTGCCTCCAGGGAACTGACCCAGATAGGTAATCATCGCGGGATTAATTCCGATCCCCGCCGGATCGGCAGCTTGGAACTGCGCCGGCGACAGGCCAAAAGCGTTGGCAGGCACTGTAACCGCAGTGCCGTCAATTCCGGTCACCGTGGTCGGAGACGAGGGGCAACCCGGTGAAGCAGTACAGTCGTAAACTAGCACTCCGTGCTTCAAAGCGTCCGAAGGCACTTGCCGCGGTATTGACAACGCTTCCGTAACGACTTCTCGCCGCTCTTCGTTGTCCACAAAGAAGAAAATGCGATCCTTCCAGATTGGCCCGCCAAGCGAACCACCCGGAATATTCCGCTGGTCTTTGCCGCGGGGAATGCCCACTTGATTGTTGAAGAAATCATTTGCAGACGTGCCTGAAGTCCGGTAGTACCAACGCACATTCCCGTGAAACTGGTTCGTACCGCTCTTTGTCACCAGTTCAACCTGCGGTCCGCCCACAACACCGCTGGTGGCATTCGCATTTGTGGTGGTCACCCGGAACTCTTGCACCGAATCCAATGTTACCGGCAGCGCGCTGGTAAACGCTGCCTGATTTTGCCAGTCGTTGGCATCGATTCCATCAACGGTGACGTTCGTCTGGTTGCCTCGCACCCCGTCAACTGCCCCTTCGCGCGGGTCCAGCGTTGCTATCGAACCCTGCGACAACTTATCGGTGTCCGACATTCCCGTAAAAACAACACCAGGCTGCAACGTCAGCAGGTTCACTACGTTGCGCGCGGAGAACGGCAGCGAGCCTACTTCTCTCTCTCCTACAGAATTCCCGACTGTCGCGTCCTGGGTATTCAGCGCGGGCGTCGCCGCCGCTTCTACCGTTATCTGCTCGGTCACCGAGCCCAATTCCAAGTTGATATCCACGTGCGTCGGCGTTGCCACCAGCACCGAAACGCGCTCCTCAACGTGGGTCCGGAACCCTTCTTTTGAAGCTTCCAGCCGGTACACTCCAGGGTTGAGTTGCACGAACCCAAAAGCTCCGTTGGTATCTGTCGCAGCTGTACGCTCAGAGTTATTCGCTAAATCGACCAACTTGACCTGTACCCCGGAGATAGTTTGCCCCGCGGGATCGACTACCGTACCCTGAAGGCTCCCCACGTTCTGGGCCAAGGTGCCAGGCATCGCAATCAGCAGTGAAATAAGTAAAAGCAGATAGCCGCGCTTCACCAAACACGTGAACATGGACGGATCCTCCCAGACTAAGCAGTAGTGTTGATTCAACTTCCGGGGTGTCGGCAACCAATGCAACCGCGTCAAGACTTGAGGTCGCTACCTCGAACGGGGAAGCCAAGCTACGCTTCTGGCGACCATGCCGCGATTCTCGTTTTGCTAAGCTTGCCCTTACTTCTAAGATAGAAACCGCTAACTGTCAAGAAATCTTCTGATAATTTACATCCGCATGACATTCAATTTAGGCTGACCGCCTGAGAAGGGACCCGAAGCGCATTCCCGAACGCTGGGTAAACTCCCAACCGGAAGGTGACGACGCCATATTTCGAGCGAAATTCCCAGAATGTAGCGATACGACCTACCGCGCACCGTGCCGTCGAACCCACCTGTAGCGTTACTGTTTGTGTATCTGATATATTGGATAGTAATTGAATTTTGTTTCGTTGCGCTTCATTCTTTAATCGGCGAAACGGAGCAGTTTTGCTTCGGTGATGGCCTTTATTTGGTTGATTTCGCTGAGGATGCTGTCCTGCACTGGGCCGTCCACTCTGACCAGCGAGACGGCTTCGGCGCCGCGGGCTGCTTCGCGCCTGCCCAGGGCGAATGTGGCGATGTTCACGCCGAGGCGTCCCAGGGTGCTGCCGACCTGGCCGATGACTCCCGGTTCGTCGTGGTTGCGGAGATACAGGATAGTGCCGCCCAGTTGCGATTCGAGGGAAATTCCGTCGATGGCCAGCACGCGCGGGGAACCGTCGAACAGGACCGTTCCTTCGGCGGTGAATCCGCTGTCGCCGGCTTTTTTTGAGAGCGAGGAGACTTCCAGCGTGTTGGGAAATGCGTGTTCGCGCTTGCGGGTTTCTTCTTCCACGGTGAGTCCACGAGCGGCGGCCATTGCGGGAGCACTTACTACGTTCACTTTTTCGTCTAACACTGCATTCAAAACGCCTGCCAGTACAGCGCTGCGCAAAAGGTGCGTTCCCACTTCCGCGACTTCTCCCGCGTAGCGAATGCGAATCCGCTCCGGACGTGCTGCTGTCGCTTGCGAGACCAGCGAGCCAAGCCGCTCCGCCAATTCCAGATAGGGCCGCACGCGACGATACTGGTCCGCGGAGAGCGCCGGCAAATTCACGGCGTTGCGAATAATTCCGTCGGTCAGATAGTCGCGAATCTGCACGGCAACCTGTGTCCCGACTTCTTCCTGCGCTTCCGCCGTCGAGCCAGCGATGTGCGGGGTGCAAATTACGTTTGGTAATCCGATGAGCGGAGAATTCTTCGGCGGCTCTTCCACGAAAACGTCCAGCGCGGCTCCGGCCAGTCGTCCGCTTTTCAACGCTTCGGCCAGCGCCGCCTCATCAATTAATTCGCCGCGCGCCGCGTTCACGATGCGCGCCGACTTTTTCATTTTTTCGATGGACTTGGCGTTGATCATTTTTTGCGTCGCAGGACTGAGCGCGCTGTGCATAGAAACAAAGTCACTTTCCGCCAGCAATTTTTCCAGCGACACCAACCCGACTTGCAACTCTTTGGCTGCCGCTTCGCTGATGTACGGATCGTAAGCGATCACTTTCATGTCGAAGGCTTCGGCGCGGCGCGCGACTTCGCCACCAATTCTTCCTAGTCCGATCAATCCCAACGTTTTGCCGCGCAGTTCCGTGCCGCTGGAGGATTTCTCCCAGCGGCCTTCGCGCAATGCCGCATCCACTTTCGGGACTTGCCGCGCCAGCGCCAGCATCAACGCAAAAGTGTGTTCGGCCACGCTGACTGCGTTTCCACCCGGAGTGCTCATCACCAGCACGCCGCGTTTGGTGGCCTCCGCCAGATCAATGTTGTCCACGCCGACGCCAGCGCGGCCCACCGCGCGCAACTTTGGCGCCTTGTCCAGCAATTCCGGCGTTACCCGCGTGGCGCTGCGCACAATCAGCGCATCCGCGTCCGCCAATTCCGCTCCAATGGTTTCTTTGGTGGTCAGCACGGGGTTCAGTTCCGACTTCTTCAACAACTCGATTCCGCGCTCGCTGATCTTGTCCGCAACGATGACTTTCATTACTTCCCTTCTCGGCAGTGAGTAGCCGGCAGCTCGGGTGGCTGAGGATCGGCAGACAAGTATTGTAACGGAAACAGAGGAAGGCGTAGGAGGAGAGGAAGAGGGGAGGAGGAGCGAGGTAATGAGGTAACGACGTGAGAGGTAAGTAATAGGAACGAGTTCCGAAATGGGACGGAAACCTTACTTTAGAAAATGTGTGGCGAGCACGGGACGCATTTTCCCTAAATGTGGCAAGCAAAGAGTTTAGTGGATTTTGCGAGATGGGCGAGAGGCTGGTGAGATGCCGGGATGCGTACAGGAAGCGTCGCGCTAACCACTAAAGTACTATATTATTTTAGTTACTAGGAAGGCAAGGAAAACCGCGAAACTGGCGCGTAGATCGTACGGGAGCACGTTTAACTTCAGACTTAGTGTTGAGGTAGGGTTTATCATCGGAACCGACGAGGAGTGCAAAGGGGAGTGACTCAATGAACTGCACAAATTTTAGTCGGTATCGATGGCAAGTTCTGGCCCTCTTGATGTCACTTCTGAACGCCAGGGGAGCTTGCGGTTATGACTTCCCGCTATCTGAAAGCGCTATCCGCGATGCGTACTTTTGGGGGAGCAAAGGGCCCAGCCAGGGCAGCAATTTTCTGGGCGGGTACACTCATGCGGTGAATCAACTCAAGGTGGGAGCCTGCACGTCAGCGATCAGCTTGGAAACGCCGTTTGCTCACGTCGCGGTCCATGCCAGCAAGGCGGTTAACTACAGCGCGCAAGATGCGGTGAAAGAATTTCTCGGCAAGCCGGCCGTTTTCCGGATACATCTTGATATTTGTTATTTGGCTGGAGCACCAGAGAACGCCATAAAAGTTACGGTACTGCAGAACAAGAAGAGCGTCCGGCGGATGTCCGAAAATCGTTCGACATACTACCCGCCAAGCGATGAGAGCACTCAAGTGTCGAATAATGGCGAGCGCATTGATCTGGAATTTTCCCCTGATCGGATCGATTCGTCCGAACTAACCATTCGGATTGACACACCGGATCTTCAGCATGCTGAGACCGTCTTCGCTCTCGAATCCTTGCGCTAACAGAAGACTGTTGTACCTCACGGGAAGGTCACCGAAAGAAGAAGAGTCAAAACAAAGAGCCCACTCTTACAGAACCCCGGTAAGAATCGGGCACCCGGCCGGTCCTTTTCCTTGGCGGGCTCCAAGTAGAGCCCGCACCCGAAGAGGGAGGAACTTTTTTCTACTGTTCGACGACGGAAATTTTAGCTGCCGCGCCAGTACCTTCGTCGATGAAGAAGATTTTAGTGCCGTTGGTGATGACGACGGAGGCGGAGCCGAGATTGCCGGTGCCGTTAGCGTTGACGACGATGGTTCCGGAGATAACCTTGGCGAGTTGCAGGCCGTTGGGTCCGCTGCTGTCCTGCAAGCCGGCGATGGCGCCGGTGCTGGGGGTAATGGTTACCGTGCCGACCTGGTTGTCTATGGTGTTGTCGCTGGGATCATCTTCACCGAAGAAGAATTTGCCGCCGTTGCCGGACAGCGAGTTGGTGGAGTAGGTAGCGGCTGGCTGGAAATCGGCGAGGCCAAAGGTTGCGGAGCCGTCGGTGCCGATAATGAAGGCCGAGATCCCGTCGGTGACAGTCGTCAAGTAGAACACGGGCGGATGATTTCCGGTGCCGGTAGTAGTGACGCGGCCGGAAGTCGCATTGACCGTATAAGTGGCAGTGCCGGCCGTGATGGTGGTGGTGGTGGCGCCGCTGCCGGGGTCGTAATTATTAATTGTGCCGCTTAGTCCGCCGCTTGACAATGTAATCAGACCAAGCGCCACACTGGCGCTTCCGCCGCCGCTGCCGCTCAGATGGATGATGTAGTTTCCGCTGACGGAAGAATTGCTGAAGGAGCTGCCGGTGACAATGGCGCGGCCGCTGGAGATCGGCGTGCCCGCCGCGGCGGCGTCCGTGGAGACGATGAATATTTCGTTTTTGTTGACGACATAGAACGCCCAATTGAAAGTGGCTCCCGCGCCGCCATTGAAGGATGCTGTGGCGCGGCCAGTGGTGGTGGAAACCGTGCCGATGGTTCCGGTGGCTCCGGTGATGCCGCTGATGGGCGTACCGCCGTCGTCGATGTCCGCGTAGCCGCTGCTGAGCGCGCCGGTGGAGTTGTTGACGTTGAAAGCGCCGCCGAGAGCGAAATGCGCGGCGGAGACGTCGGTGCCATCAAGGCCGAAGGCATAGCGGGTGTTGAGATGGCTGACGCCGAAATCGGCGACAGTCTGGAGGCGGATGATACCGGAGCCGCGACCTCCGGTGCCGTCGGTGTCGTCAAATTCGATTACCCGTCCTTTCGAAGCGACGCCCGAGCTGATACCGCCCACGGCAAAGTGCAAAACCACCTGGTTGTTTCCGCCGAAGGCCAGCACCATGCAGCCCCGGTTGTCAGATCGCAACAGGTAACTGCTTCCGGCACCGGAAACCGTAAAGTGTTGCAGGCCGCCACTACCAGCAGTCTGGTTTACGTCGATTTCGCCGGCGGTGAAGTTACCGGCGCCGTCGGCGGTGAAGCTGCCGGCAGCGCCCACTGGGTTGAGGGTTCCGGTTCCGTTCATACCCTGGAAGAGGAAGGCATAAGAGCCGTGCAAGACGGATTCGTTGCCAGTGCCGTAGCCTGCACAGGCTGCGGCGTTTACGGTGATGCTGAGGTTCGCCTGTGCCGCTCCGCTGACCGAGTCTGTCACCTGCACCGTGAATGGGAAGGTGCCGGAGGCGGTTGTGGTGCCGGTGAACTGGCCGCTACTGCTGAGTGATAGGCCGGTCGGAAGCGGGCCGGTGCCGGGAAGCACTACGGTCCAGGTGTAGGGCTGAATACCGCCGGAGGCGTTGAGATTGGTGGAAGGATAGACCGTGTTCAGCGTGCCTTGCGGCAAAGAGCCGGACGTAGTGGTGACGGAAAGGGCCGGCGCGGCAGCCAGGACCAAGCTCAGGTTCGCGGTTTGTACTCCGCCTGCGCTGTCGGCGACCTGCACGGTGAATGGGAACGTGCCGGAAACCGTAGGAATGCCAGAGATCTGGCCGCTGGATGAGATTGCGTTCATGCCGGCGGGAAGCGAACCGGTGCCTGGAGTGACCAGGGTCCAAGTGTATGGCCCGACTCCGCCGGAGGCGCCCAAGTTGAAATTGTACGAGGTGCCCTGGGTGCCGCCTGGCACGGACAATGTGCTGATGGTCAGCGCCGAATTGATTTGAATGCTGAGTGATTTGCTGGCGGTTTGCGCGGTGGGAACGGAAGAATCGGTCGCGGTGAAAGTGAATGAAGCGGCGCCGGAGGCCGTGGGGGTTCCGGTGATGGCGCCGGTGCTGGCGTTCAGGGACAATCCTGCTGGAAGTGTTGTTGGCGAGACTGTCCACGTAACTGGCGGCGTGCCGCCGGTGGTCTGCAACATCGCTCCGCTGTAGACGACGCTGACTTCTCCGGAGGGCAAGCCGGTGGTGGTTACGGAAAGCGGCGCGGCGGCGATAGTGATGGTCAAGGCTTTTTGCGCGGACTGTGGCGGATTGCTGGAGTCGGTGACTTGTACCGAGAAACTGGCGACGGTGTTGGCAGTCGGCGTTCCGGCGATAGCTCCTGTCGCTGGATTAATGCCGAGATTTGTTGGAAGTGCGCCGCTGAAAATGTTCCACGTGAACGGACCATGGCCTCCAGTTTCCGCGACGGTCTGATTATATGCGGAGCCGATGCTGCCGTTGGGTAACGAAGTTGTGGTGATGGATGGCGCTGTCGGCAGGTTGATCAGGATGCTCAAGGCCTGCGTGGCGCTCTGCGGCGGATTGCTGGAATCGGTGACTTTGAGAGTAAAGCTAGATGTGCCGTTGGGACCTGAAGGCGACGGCCCGCTGATCACACCGGTGGCGGTGTTCAAGCTCAAACCAGCAGGCAAACTGCCCGCCGTAATCGAATAGGTAAGTATGCCGTGTCCGCCAGCGACCGTGACGCCTTGACTGTAGGCGACGAATTCAGTGCCCGCGGGAAGCGTGGTGGTGGTGAATGAAGGCGCGGTCGGCAAATTGATTAGAATGCTCAGAGCTTGTGTAGCGGTTTGCGCCGGATTACTGGAATCGGTGACCTTTACGGTGAAACTAACCGTGCCGTTGGGACCGGTTGCGGAGCCGGTAATGGCGCCGGTGCTGGCATTGATTCCGAGTCCGGCAGGCAAAGCGCCCGTGCTGATGGTGAAAGTGAGCGGCGCGAGGCCTCCGGTGGTCTGCACGGTCTGGTTGTAAGCGACAAATTCGACGCCAGCGGCCAGGGTAGTGGTGGTAATCGAGGGAGGCGCGGGCAAATTGACCAGAATGCTTAAAGCTTGCGTAGCGGTTTGCGCGGGATTGCTTTTGTCGGTGAGCTTGACGGTGAAGCTGGAGGTTCCGTTCGGGCCGGTGGGCTTGCCGGAGATTACTCCGGTGGTGGCATTGATTCCGAGTCCGGCAGGCAAAGCGCCGGCGCTGATCGTGAATGTGTACGGTGTGAGTCCACCAGCGACAACGACCGGCTGGCTGTAGTTTGTTCCTTCGACGGCGGCAGGCAGAGTGGTGGTGGTAATCGAGGGCGCTGTCGGCAAGTTAACGAGGATGCTCAGAGCCTGCGTTGCGGACATGGCGCCAGCGGCACTGGTGTCTGTAATTTTCACTGTAAAATTCGTCGCTCCATTTGGACCTGTGGCAGTTCCGGTGATGTGGCCGCTCGAATCCATGCTCAGACCTGGCGGGAGAGCGCCGACGCTCACAGTGAAAGCGAGCGTGCCCGCACCGCCTGCACTTGCTACGACCTGTGTGTAGGCTGTTCCTTCGACGGAGGCCGGAAGAGTCGTAGTGGTGATGGAGGGCGGAGCGGTTATGTTCACCGTCAGAGAAGCCGCTTTGGTGGGATCGGTCGCCGAGGTCGCGGTGATCATCCCGCTGGTCCCGGCCATAGCGCCTCCAGGCGCTGGGGCCACGTAGGTCACGCCGGTCGCGGACTGGCCCGTAAGCGTGCCTGCGCCGGAAACGGTCCAGATCACACCTTTAACCATCGCGTCGTTGGCGACGGTAGCGGAAATAGAAAGAGATTGCCCGTAGTCAAGCGCTTGCGGGTTTGCCTGAGTCAGCGTCACAACAATGGGCTTCGAACTGCTGCCGCAACCAGACAAAATTGCGACTACCGCGAGGAACAAACCGAGGCCAGGTTTTTTCATGATTTCCCTATAGCAACTTGAAATGAAATTTTTCTTCGAATGCTTCGCCACTCAAAGGTTCGAGTGGCGTATTTCCACGTTGCGCGATTCAGGAACATTCGCGATAGAACGTTATTGCTGTTCTAAATTGATTGTTCTATAAAAGCTAATAGGAGTTTCGTATGCCTAGCCCGCCGGGCTCCGCCGCCTCTCTGACCTATCTCCGCACAGCTTCGTTTTCCGGCGTGGAGCTGCTGGTCGCAACCAACAATTCCCGCATCTGGCGTTTGTTTCATGAACGCTATTGCGTTTGCGCCTGTTCGGTGGCCGCAACTACGTGGAACTATCGCGGGAAGACGAACTTCACAGGCGATAACAGCATTGGCTTGATGGAACCGGGCGAAATTCATTGCGTGAAGTCCGCTTTGCGGCCCTCGAATTTCAAAGCTTTCTTTATCGATCGCGAAGTTGTTGCCGATTTTGCGCGCGAGGCGGGAATTCCCGGCGTGCCGCATCTTCGCGCAGCTCAGGTTTCCGATCCGGGTCTGTTCGCAGCGCTCGAACGAATGGCGTTGTCGATGGAAGCCGGCGAAGATCCCCTGGGGCAGCAAGTTGGTTTTGCGGAATTTCTGGCGCGGGTTCTTAGCTATGCGGAGAAGGCGCCTCGCTACGCAGTACATTCACATGCCCACGCGGCAATACGGCGCGCGCGCGATATTCTGCAAACACGATTCAACGAGACGGTCACGCTTTCAGAACTCGCCGCGGCTTCTCACCTCAGCCGTTTCCATCTGGTCAGGTCCTTTGCTGAGGGGCTCGGCTTGCCGCCGCATGCGTATCAGATTCACGTGCGCATTGAACGCGCGCGCGAGTTGCTGCGCAAAGGAATGCATTCCGGGCAGGTTGCGTCGCTGGTAGGCTTCTCAGATCAGAGCCACTTTACGCGACACTTTAAGAAAATCATGCGCGTGACACCGAGTGGGTATGCGCGCGGAATTGCTTCGCGAAAAAATTATCCTTCCCGCCTGGAATCCCCGGCAAAGATTGCCTGATTTCTTTTACACGGGCTAAAGCGGGCGCTCGCTGGTCTTCGGTTCCTCGCCACTGCTATATTTCATTCAGGGGAAATTCGATGACGCTTGCAGAACAAATCCAGACTGACATTGTGGTGGCCATGAAGGCGCGCGATGACTTCAAACTCAGCGTGTTGCGCATGGTGAAGTCGGCGATACAGTTGAAGGAAGTGGAAAAACTGCGCAAACTCGACGACGCTGAATCCATTCAGCTGCTGCAAACGATTTTGAAGCAGCGCAAGGAGTCCATCGAGCAATTCACGAAAGGCAATCGTCCCGAGCTGGCGGAGAAGGAAACCAAAGAAGCGGCAATTATTGAGGGATATCTTCCTGCCGGCGCTTCGACTGAGGAAATGAATGCAGCGATCGATAAGGCGATGGCCGAAACCGCCGCGAACTCCATCAAGCAGATGGGCACGGTGGTGAAAGCGGCCAAGTCCGCGCTGGAAGGAAAAACTGTGGATGGCAAAGCGCTCAGCGACCTGGTACGCGAGCGGCTTGCGAAGCTCGGTTAGCCTTCGAGCCATCCATTTTCCGGCGGAAAATGAAACCCTTTCTTGATAGACAGTTGGCCAACGCTCGAGCGCTGGCGTTCCTGCGGATCTCGGTGGGGATTTTATTTTTGATTTTTGGCCAATATAAGGTGTTCGGAACGCAATTCACTTGGCACGGCGGATTTCAGTTCTGGATCAACAGATTTCTGGAAGACGGC